>ERZ859923.799-NODE-799-length-15638-cov-2.737342_pt1 | contig 15638 bp, 15 predicted proteins | sample MGYA00510116_ERZ859923 | MGnify/ENA primary metagenome ERZ859923 (study PRJEB30046, sample SAMN00715168) | human gut metagenome | study: EMG produced TPA metagenomics assembly of the A metagenome-wide association study of gut microbiota in type 2... | reverse complement strand
ATTGGCACACGTCTGGGCGAAAAGGAAGGTGATGAGCCCCAGTTTGACCCGGGGGTTCTGACGGAAGGAGATGTGACATATCTTTATACCGGATTTTGCGGAAAAGGTGATAAATCCCGTACCGGAGCTATGGCTACGGTGTTGGGAGCAGATATGCTGACGATCAGGGAAGCTCCGGTGTTTGTGGCTCCCGGCTGTGAATATGGTGCCGGTACCGGATTTGAGGGACATGAGTTTTTTGAGGCATCTTCCATCCGTAAAGTAGGTGACACCTATTATTTTGTCTATTCATCCATATTAATGCACGAATTATGTTATGCCACCAGCAAGAATCCTACTAGGGACTTTGTCTATGGCGGAGTTATTGTCAGCAATTGTGATCTGCACATCGATACCTACAAGCCGGCAGATATGCCAACAGCTTACGGTGCCAATAATCACGGAAGTATTGTGCAGATTGGAGAGGACTGGTACATTTTTTATCACAGGCATACCAATAATACCTGGTACAGCAGACAGGGATGTGCTGAAAAGCTACAGATTATGCCGGACGGCAGTATTCCACAGGTAAAAATTACCTCCTGCGGTTTAAATGGAGGTCCGCTTGAGGGTAAAGGCGAATACCCCGCTTATCTTGCATGTAATCTGTTTACCGATACCCCATCAGTTTATGTGGGCGAAGGGAATTTTCCACGAGTAATGCAGGACGGCAGGGATGGAGATGAAGAAGTTGGATATATTGCCAATATTACAGATTCAACTACCATCGGCTTCAAATATTTTGACTGCCATGATATTCGTGAAATCAGTATTTGGACCCGGGGCTATGCAGATGGCACTTTTGAAGTAAAGACAGCATGGGATGGAGATGTACTGGCGACATTAGAGGTTCAATATACCAATGTCTGGGAAAAGTATACCGCACCGGTTACGATTCCGGATGGAATACAGGCGCTTTACCTGACCTATCGCGGTAACGGAAATGCTGCATTAAGATCATTTGAGTTATCATAATCTATGTTATTGCATGTGCTGTAGTAACTTATAAGGCATTATTTAGGGAGGTTTCAATATGAATTATAAATCACCGATGGGGTGTACGTTGTTTCTTCAGTAGTAGCATTTCCGAAGGATTGGCATAAAAGATTGACATAGCAAATATGAAATTCTATAATTGAATGCGGAAAGCATACTTATGCTGTGAAGTAAATATATCATATGGGTAAAGGGTAAGCTGGAGCATGGTTACAATTAAGGATATCGCAGAGGAATGTAATGTATCGATTACAACTGTTTCCAACGTTTTAAACGGGAAAGCTAAGGTTGGAGAAAAGACCAAACAGAGGATTCTGGAGGTTATAGAGAAACGTGGCTATCGCCCCAATGCCATAGCCCAGGGTCTACGCAGTCAGAAGACCAAAAACATAGCTATTATAGCAGACGATATTGCACAGTTTTCTACACCGGAAATTATCGAAGGCATTATGAGCTATTGTGAACAGCGCAGCTACAGGACAACGGTAAGGAATCTCCGTCTGTATGCGCGATGGCAGGATACTTGGTATAACAACGACGCGGCGTTCCATTCTATATTGAACCCTATACTGGATGAGCTGAATTCTCATATGGTAGACGGTATTATTTATATTGCAGGACATGCCAGAAAAATCAACTGTTTTCCTGAAAATTTCGGAACTCCGGCCGTTATGGCCTATGCTTACGATCAGAATCCAATGGTTCCCGCGGTGCTTCCAGATGATGAAACATCAGCCTATCAGATGACACGTTACCTGATTCGGAAGGGTCATAAAAAAATAGCGCTCCTTGCCGGAAGGGAAGATAATCTTCATACCCGGCGAAGACTGAAGGGATATCAGAATGCCCTGTTTGATGCGCAGATTCTTTATAATCCAAGGCTGGTACGCTACGTGGATTGGAATAAGCCGTCAGGTTACCAGGAAACTAAGAGATTATTGAAGGAAGATATCACCGCTATTTTCTGTATGTCAGATATGATAGCCGGAGGTGTATACCAGTATCTGGATGAACAGGGACTTCGGGCAGGACGGGATGTGTCAGTTGTGGGCTTTGATAACCATGTGCTTTCCGAGTACATGATTCCGGGACTTACAACCATGGCGCTGCCGCTTAAGGAAATTGGAACTACCTCAGCGAAGCTTCTATTCGATCAGATCGAAAAGGGTGAAGTGGAAATGAACAGGGAAATATTGATTCCGTGTTTCTTTGTAGAGAGATGTTCTGTTAAGGAAATTAAGTAATTGAAATCAAATAAAATAAGCATAGTTACGAGGAGAGGTCGCAGTCATTACTGACTGTGGCCTCTTTTTGGCATTGGTAGCACACTAATACAAGAAAACGTTTAACCACATGCAAATTGCATAAAATAAGTCATGAAAATTTATAAAAATATACAAAAAAATAAAAATATTTTTAGATAATCTTTTATCATATTAAAAGAATATCAAGCTATAACCTGATATTCTTAATTTAGTATTGTTTACTCAAATTATTAATCTTACTAATAGTTAAACCTGTATATTTTGATATTTGTTCTATTGGTAAATTATCTTTTAACATCTCTTTAGCTGTTTTAATTATTCCTTCTTTTAATCCCAATTCTTTATAATGGATTTTATATGAGTTTCTTAGTCTTAATTCATCTTCTTCTTTTGTAAACATAGGTTCAAATAAGTTATCATCTTCTAAGTTCTTTAAAGCTCTTTTATACTTCATTTCTACTTCATCTCCGTTTATATCTTTAGAATACTTATTAAGCATTCGTATATATCTATATTTATTATATTCTTTTTTATCTAGAGAATCAACATATATTTCACTATATAGTAACTTTTTCGATAATATCTTTCCCGTTTCATCTTTTAAATAATAATTCCTTATTGGTATATTATTCTTCTTACCAAATATTAAATTTATTAAATGTACATCTTTATATTCTTTATAACTATTTCCTCTTTTTAATACACTACAGTATATTTTAAAACTATAGCTCATATTTCTTTCTACTATAAAATCTTCATAATTTGTACTTACTTCTATATCTAAATATAAATCTTTTGATTTTATATACAAATCTAAATTACACCCTTTTTCTATAAACTTCTTTCTCAAATATTTATATCATTTTTTTTGATATCTAATATACTTTATAATACTTTTTTAGAGCAAATTTTTTTAAAAAAATGCAAAAAACAAGAAAAATTAGTTTCTTGTTATCTTAAATCTTTACTAATCATACTAACAAAATCTGTTAATCCATTTATTCTAGAAATAATTCTTTCTGCTTTAACAACTTCTACGCCTTGTTTAGTAAGTGATAAATGCTCATAAAGTAAATCTTTATCTAAATTAGAAGTAATTAAAGTATATTTTTCTTTGTCATCTAATCTCCCTTGTAATATTGGAAATAAAACTTCATCTCTTGCCCATGGAGTTAGTGCTTCTCCACCTAGATCATCTATAAATAATACTTTTACATTCATAAGATATTCTATCTTTTCCATATAATCAGTATCAAAAGAATTTTTTAAATTTCTTAAAAAATCAGGCCAAAAGGCTACAGCACATTTTATATTTTTCTTAGCAAGTTCATTTACTAAAGCCATCATTATATATGTTTTGCCACTTCCTGTATTTCCAGATAGATATATTCCCTTAGTATCAGGAAATGCTTTTAAAAACGAATTAACCTTAATTATAGCATCTTCTCTACCTTTAATTCTTTTATCTATTTTATTAATATCAGCTAGTTTATTTTCACTACTTACATTATAGTAAATTATATTTTTTTGATAAGAATACAATTTATCTTGTTTTTTCAAATACCTACATTTTTTATAATTAAATTCAAGCATTCCTTCAACTATACGAGGCAAGTAAGCATGACCTAATAAAGAATTTTTACACTCGCCTAAGCATTTACAATTAACACAATTATTAAATTCATTAGCACTTTCTTTTAAAAATGAAGTATATTTCATTAATAAGTTCTCATCACAATTTAATTTTGATACTAATAATTTAAAGTTAGGATCTTCCATAGCTTCATTATAGTATTCTTTTAAAAGTTTATTATCTACACTTAGATTTTTACCTACATTAATCATTCTTCACCTCTTAATTTTCTTTCAAGTTCCTCTAGTTCACTATCTGATAAATACTCTTCTTTTATATCTTTTCCAACCCATGATGGTACTTTTCTACTTTGAACTATAGTCTTTTTATTATTTTTTCTATCGTATTCATCTTGTGCGAATTTAATCGCATCTGCTACTGTTTCAATATTACTTCGTTTCCACTGCACTGCAATTTGTTCTACAAATTTTTTATTTAATCTATTATTATTTATTTTAAGAACATAATCTATTAATACATTTACAACACCAGGCATCAATTTTTTATTTGAAAGTAAATCTTCTAATATTAAAACATCTGTTTCTGTTGGCTTACTGCCTTGTTTGCTTTCTAAAAATTCAATTGGTTTATATGATTCAAACTGACTTATTATCTTAGATAATCTAGTATTTTCGACTTTATCTTGTCTTAAGTAAATAGGCTGTGTATTGTATATTAATTTAGGAATAGCACCTTTATTTTCAAACGTATAATAATTTTTACAATTTTCTTTTAATAAATCTAAACTTAATCTTCTATCTTCACAACTATTTTTTATAATACCACTCATTGTTTCATTATCAAAATTATATATAAATGATAGTTCATATATTTTCTCTTTAATGTCTTTAGTAATACTTCTTACATTAAGCATCTCCTCAGGTATTAAAGATAAAACTTCATTAAAATCTATATTTGGTTCAAAAGTTAGTCCTAAATGATTAATTTTTTTAATATTTTTATTTGTCTGTTTACTAGAAGCTTCAAATGAAAATATCTCTTTAAAACTTACTGATATATCACTATACTGTTTAAAATCCATTTTAGGATATACATAATTATCAACAATTCTTTTATATTCTTCCTTAGAAATATTATTATAAAGTGCTGCATTTAAAATTGGATTATCTAAAAATTCATGTGCCGTTAAAGGATTATATAATTCATAGATATAATTATTAATGTCCCCCTTTTTTAAATATGTTTTAATTAAACCAATAGCTTCTAATTTTTCACGTGCTTCTTTTATATCTTCAAGTTTTAGCTGCATATCTAAAACTAGATCACTATGAGTATTTCCTTTTGAATTAATTTTATTATCTAAATAACTCCATAAAGTTAAATATAAACTAACTGAAATACTACCAATTATAGGTTGATATAATAAAATTAAATTCTTGCTATCTTCTATTGTTAAAATAGATTTATTTATAACTACGAAATTATCTAAAGGAAGTAAACTAATCATATAAATCACCTAAAACTATAATAGCACAAAAAAAGAATATTTAATATTCATTTTTTCATTTTTTCTACAAATTCTTTATAGAATATATCATCAGGCTTTTTGCCTAAAATATCAGATATATTAACAGCCATTTTATAAGTAAGAGTCCTTTTTTCATTTTCTATTTGACTATAAAACGCACGACTAATATTTAACATTTCTGCCATTTCTTTTGCAGTATAACCTTTTTTTAATCTTAATTCTTTTAACTTTAACATAAAACTCTCCTTTACATCATTATACCATAAGTGCACCATTGGTGTACTGTAAAATATATAAATTTATGAGAAAATATACATATATAATTTGGAAGTGATAAAATTGGATAACGAATATATTAATTTTATAAAAAATATTAAATACTATAGAAAAAAACTTAATTTAACTCAAGAACAACTAGCTGAAAAATCAGATTTAAGTGTTTCTTATATCAAACAAATAGAATCAGGGAAAGAGTTTAAAAATATAACTTTTAATACATGCTATAAATTAGCTAAAGCACTAGATATTAATATTGAACAATTATATAAAAATAAAGTTGAAGTTTAAAAAAAGAATAAATTTATATTAGCTCATTTATTCTTTTTTTTATATCATCATCTAAAGATGAAATTATATCTTTTATTTTTTCTCTGTTTTTATATAAATTTAATTTATTTTCAAAAGTATTAAGTTTTGACTCTATTTCTTTTAAAGTCTTATGAATAGCATTTCTTGATACATTATAATTTTCTGATAATTCAGACAAAGTTAAATTATCAAAATAATAATCTTCAAAATACATTTTTTGCTTATCAGTTAGTAATTCTTTGTAATAATCATATAAATCACATAAATAAATATTATGATTCATTATACAAATAAAACGGTTGCTATTATTATTATACCTAATCCAATATATATTGGAGTCATGTATTTTCTTTTATATAATTTTTGGTTATTATATGCTATTACAAACATTAATATACCAACTAATATTTCAGATATTACAAAAAATTCCTTTTCAAAAAATGAAGCTATAGCAAATGAAAATGCATAAATAGCAAGTGCTACTTGAAGTAGCATAGTAATTTGTTCTGTAGTATTTATATCTAATTTAAAATTTTTATTTTTCATTTTCTCCTCCAAATAATCCATATATATAACTTTCTATATCAAATACTTTAAAGTCATCTTCTTTTTCACCCAATCCTATATATTTAACAGGAATACCAACATTTTCTTTTATTGCAAGTACAATACCACCTTTTGCTGTTCCATCTAATTTAGTTAGTATAATACCAGTTATATCAGTAATTTCTTTAAAATTTTTAGCTTGAGATATACCATTTTGACCAGTTGTTGCATCTATTACAAGTAAAGTTTCATGAGGAGAACCCGGTATTAGTTTATTTATAACTTTATTTATTTTAGAAAGTTCATTCATTAAATTAACTTTATTTTGAAGTCTACCCGCTGTATCTATTAAAACAACATCGTAATTTTCTTTTATTGCTTTATCTATACCATCATATATAACACTTGCTGCATCAGTAGAATCCTTAGAAAAAACAGTAGTATTTGTTTTCTCTCCCCATAAAATTAATTGTTCTTTTGCTCCAGCTCTAAATGTATCACCTGCTACTAGTAAAACTTTTTTACCTTCATTTTTTAATTTATAAGCAAGTTTACCAATACTTGTAGTCTTACCTACACCATTTACTCCAACAAATAATATAACAGTAGGTCCATTTTCTGCATACTTAATTTTATTTACAATAATATCATTGTTAACATAAATTATAAACATCTCATCAACTATTATATCCATTAGGTCTTTAGAATCTGTTATATTTTCAGACTTAACACGTTTTTTTAGTTTATCTATAAACTTCATAACAGTATTAACTCCTATATCAGCCATTATAAAAATTTCTTCTAATTCTTCAAAATATTCGTCACTTACTTTTTTATATTTACCATTTAATAAACTAATTTTATTAACAAATTCATTTCTAGTTTTTTCTAAACCTTTTTTGTAATCATTTAAATCTTCTTGTTTATTTTTACTAAATACATTTTTAAATTTATCAAACAAACCCATATAATCACCTACTTAATTATATCATATTAAAAAAAAAGACCATAGTCTTTTTAATAAGTTTTTTGATTATTTAATATATACTCATTTTGAGTAGACACTAATAAATCTTTATTTTTAATATTAGATGAATCATATATTATATCTCTTTGCTCTTTTGTAGTATATGATGAAGTATATGCATAATTTTCAATTAAAATTTGTTGTATTTTTGAATCTTTTAGAAATAATAATGCGTTTTCTATATTTCCATTTTCCACTTGATATAAAACGTTAGAAATTGTATTATCTATTTCTTCTTTACTAAAACTTGATTTATAACTAAATTTAGCTGTTTTATTTATAATGCAAGCTTTAATTAAATCAACACTTATAGCATTACTTCCAATGGCTTCTAAATTAGATCTAGCGTCTAATTCTCTAGTTATTTTATTATAATTATCATTCAACATATCAGGCATGATTTTTCTAATAGCATCAACACGTAAATATTTAAGTGTCTTATCATCCAAATTAGTATTATGTTTTTTTACAGTAGTATCTATACTATTAACTAACGTGCTAGTAACATCTATAGAATTATTATTAGATTTTTCTTTATTTAAATTTTCATTACTTATAACATTTAAACATCTCGATAATATTATATCTATGTTTGTAGGATTTATATCATATCCTATAGTTTTATCTTTTTCACCGTCATTTAAAGTGAATAATAGTGAATCATTATATAACTTTAAAAACATAGAATAACTTCCTACATATATTTCAATTTTACCATTTGTATTTTTAATGTCACATTTTATACCTAAAGAATTAGTTCTGTCAATTATAGATTTATATAAGTCATCAATAACATTACTATTTGGTTTTGTATTCATATTATTGTTTTTTACATATTCTTCTCTTACTTTATTAATATTTCTAATAAATTCTTCTTTTCCCATTCCTTGTATAGAACTTCTATATTCTCTTGAAAATAAATTAATATTATTAGTTGTTAAATATGTATTAACCCTATTTACAAAACCTATATATCCTTCTTCTTTATATTTATTAATCATATAATTAAAACATTCTTTTACTACTTCATAATTATCTTTAGCTTTATAACTACCCTTTATACTATCATACTCTTTTTTTAGTGCAGATGATTCTATAATTTTTATAGCATCTAAATAAGGAATAGGAATATAATTCTCATTATGAGTTTTAATATATTGTTCAAAATTTATTTTAGCTTTTTCTACCCCATACGTATTTACCATTTCAGCAAAACATGCTTTTACAACATCTTTAACGTTTATAGCATTTTTCTGATTCTTTTTAACGATGTCATAAAAAACATTTAAATCATTTGTATTAAGAGCATTTATAAGTATATTAGAACAATTTGATAGATTTTGAAATTGGGTATTAAATGGTTCTTTTAAGACATACCTAGCACATTCAAAAGTACTTATAAACCAATTGTAATTTTCTCTAGTATAATTTTCACCAAAACAATTTTCATATATTGCAGTAGAGTAATTTTTAAAATCTTCATAAGATACCGATTTAAGATTTAAAAGATTATTCCTTTTTTTATTTTCTAAATAACTCTTTATATAAGAGCAAACTAATACATTATAACTTGTATGTCCATCCATAGCATATGATATGTATTCACTTGTAAAATTAAATGGTATTTTATCTATACTACTATTTTTTATATCAGGGTTATTATTAACATATTCTTCTACAACTTTAATATCAGTTGCATTTTCAAGTCTAACTACTATATCATCACGTCTTTCAATTGAACCGATTTTTGATTGATGATATATGTTTTTAGAAGCTAAATAATTAAACAAGTCTTTAGCTATTTTATCAATATTTTCACTACTTACTGGTATGTATAATTTTATATGGTCTGTATACTCTCTATTTATCCCTAAATTTTCAAACTCACAAAAATATCCATTATCCCTATCCCATTCATATACATCGATGTTAGGTGTATTTTTAAAATATTCTATCCAACCTTCATGATATTGTTTAATTGTTTTTTTTTCTTTCCCACTAGATACTAAAAAACTATATATTGTATCTGCATTTATAGATAAATTCGGATTATCCATGTATAATTTAGTTATCTGTTTTAAAAATTTATCTATTTCTTTAATTCTTTCATTCATTTTCTTTTACCTCTTCGTTAGTTTCAATTGAAGCGGGATCCACTTCTGTTTCAAATTCTAATATTTCTCCTTCGTATTCTACTTCTATCTTAGACATATAATCACCTATTTAAATTATAGCATAAATAATATATATACGTACATAATATTAACACTATTTTACACATAAAAATATAATCTTTACAAATTATAAAATTAAGAGTATAATTAAAAACGCTAGATTCTTATAAAGAAAGGAGTTTTATGAAAGATACTAAAGTATTTGCTTTAGGTGGTCTTGGAGAAGTTGGTAAAAACATGTATTGTGTAATGCATGAAAATGAAATAATAATAATAGATGCCGGAGTTACTTTTCCAGATGATGTTGTAGGTATTGACTATGTAATACCTGATTTTACATTTTTAAAGAAAAATGAAAGAAAAATTAAAGCTTTATTTATAACTCATGGTCATGAAGATCATATAGGAGCTATACCATTTTTAGTTCAAAATGTAAATATACCTGCAATATATGCACCTAATCAAGCAATAGGATTAATTAAGAAAAAATTTGAAGAACGTTCAATTGACTATAAAAATTTATATGCGTATAATGAACAATCAATTATTAAATTTAAAAATTTAACTGTTGAGTTTTTTATGACAACTCACTCTATTCCTGATTCTCATGGAATTTTAGTACGTACACCAAATGGTACAATAGTAGAAACAGGAGATTTTAAATTTGATTTTACTCCAATAGGACCAATGGCTAACATTCATAAAATGGCACGTATTGGTGAAGAAGGAGTAACACTTTTAATGAGTGAATCAACAAATGCTCTAAATCCTGGTATTTCAACAAGTGAATCTAAAGTTGATGAAGCATTAAAAGAAGTATTTAAAAAACATAATAGCAGAATTATTATTGCAACATTTGCATCTAATATATATAGATTAAAGCATATAGTTGATACCTGCAAAATGATGGATAGAAAAATAGCTATATTTGGTAGAAGTATGAATAACAATATAGAAATATCTATAGAAGGTGGATATATAAAAAATAAAGAAATATTTATAACACCAGAGGAAGCTAATACAATGCCAGATAATAAAGTGTGCCTACTTTGTACAGGTAGTCAAGGAGAACCACTTGCTGCACTTTCAAGAATAGCAAATGGAACACATAAACAAATTAAATTAAAATCTGATGATGTTGTTGTATTCTCATCCTCTGCAATTCCAGGAAATCAAGTGAGTATTTCAAGAACAATTAACAAGTTATATTTAAAAGGTGTGAAAGTATATACTAATACTTCACTATCTGATGTACATACTTCAGGTCATGCTAATGAAGAAGAATTAAAATTAATGATTAGATTAATGAAACCTAAATATGTAATGCCAATACATGGGGAATACAGAATGTTACGTAAACATGCTGATATTGCAATAATGTGTAATGTAGCTAAAGAAAACACATTTGTACTTTCTAATGGAGATGTTCTTAGTATGAATAATGGTGTAATAAATAAAACAGAAAGTATTCATGCTGCTGATGCTTATGTAGATGGAAATCGTGTTGGTGATGTTGATAATACAATAATGAGAGAGCGAAAAATAATGAGTCAAGATGGCATTGTCATTATTACTATTACAATGAGTAAAAATAAACTTATTACAACACCTTCTATTAATACAAGAGGTTTTGTACTTGTTAATGATAATACTGACTTAATTCATGAATTTGAAAATAAATCTAAATATTTTATAACAAATAAATTAAAAAATAATATCTCAATTAATGAAATTAAATTGGGACTTATACAAGAAATATCAAATCTAGCAAATGAAAAAACAGGTAGACGCCCTATTGTTCTACCCGTTATTATGGAAATAGATAAGTAATTTATCTATTTTTCTTTATACTTTTTTACACATTCTTTATATAGAGAACCTTTTTCTATATAATTTTTATATTTGTTATAACTTGAAGCAGCTGGAGATAGTAAGCATGAACTCTCCTTTTTAGTTACCTTATAAGCCATTTTAACAGCTTCATCCATTTCTTCTATCATATATACATTTTTAGTTAAGCTAGGCGCTATTTTATAACCAGTATCAGGAAGGCAAATAAAATTAGATATATTACTATTATTTAAATAATCTATAAATTTGTTATAATCTATTCCCCTATCCATTCCACCAAATATTAATGTATCAACATCTCCTATAGCATCTATTGCATTAATTGTTGCCTCAGGTATTGTAGCAATAGAATCATTATAAAATTTAATATCATTATATGTTCCTACAAATTCCATCCTATGTTCAATAGGAGAAAATGAGTTTATAGTATTAACTGCATCAGGTATATCTAAATTTAATATTTTAGCTACCCCTAAAGCAAACATAATATTTTCTAGATTATGATTACCCAATAATTTTCTTTTATTATCATCAATATACAATAAAGTATCATTATAATATACTTTATTACCAACTAATTTAATATCACTACTATCATTTAGAGAAACAGATACTTTTTTAGATTTTATATCCATATTACTTACATAATTTAATAAAGTTTCATTATCCATAGAATATATTAAATAATCTGATTCATTTTGATACTTGCAAATATTTAATTTAGCCCTAAAATATTTATCTTTATCACCAAAATAATCTAAATGCTCCAAAAATAAATTTAATATACATGAAATATTACAAGATTTTCTTACATATTCTAATTGTAAAGCTGCAAGTTCTATAACAAGTATACTATCTTTATTAAAGCTTTCTATATAGTCTAATGGAGGATTACCCATATTACCTAATAAATATACGTTATCTCTTTGTTTAGATATAATATTATATATTAATGTTGTAGTTGTAGTTTTGCCTTTAGATGCTGTAACACCAATTGTAAAAAGATCAGTATCTTCTAATATAAGTGCATATTGACTAGTTAATTTATCTAAATAATCAGTTGTATCAATGTCCTTTAGACTAACACCAGCAGACTTGATAATTATATCAAATCTAGATAAATTATCTAAATATGTACTCCCAAGTACAAAATCTAAATTTTTATCATCAGCTAAAAACTGATTTTTATTAATTAATTCTTTATCTTTATCTAATATTGTTAATTTTAAATCAAGGTGTCTTCTTATAAAATTATAAGTAGATTTACCCTCTTTTCCAAATCCCAATATTGCTACATTTTTATTTTTTAATTTTTCTATAATTTTGTTATACATTTTTCTAACTCCTCTTTTAACATATAAGTAAATTTTTCTGGTAAATTATTTTCCAAATTAAATTCTTCTAATATATCAACAGACGTATCAGATAATTCATAATTTTCATAGTAATAATTTAATAAATAAGGTAATTTTTTATTTTCACTTATTAGTTTTTTTATTACATAGCTTATACAAAATCTAACTTCACGTGTCGTTCCAACACATTCAAATGGCTTAGTTAAACTATTACCTGTTAACTCAATAAAATAATTTAAAAGACTTTCTTTATCATATAAATCTTCATTAAATATTTCTACTAGTTCATCTTTATTTAAAAATGGACTTAAAATGATATAAACAAACATACATTTAGCACAATTACAACACCAAGTCCAAGGAATACTTTTACTACCTACATTGCAACTTTTAAATACCTTATGAAACTTTTTATACTGGCTAAATAACATTGCAATTTGCAATTCACTTAATGGTCTTAAAAAACTAAAATACATAATATCTATATTAAAGAATTTCTTAGTATAATTATTAAAATCTGATTCAAATTCATAAGTTTTTGAATATTGATGATTTATTTTAGTTCCTATTACAGTAGATTCATTAGCACTTCCCTCATTTGATAATGTTATGTATTTTTTACCAGTTAAATATGCCATTAAATAACTAGAAAATGCAACATAAGCAGAAAACGGTGTATGACCATTTAAATATCCCAAACTATTTAATTCAATTAATTTTTTATCAATTGTTCTTTTTATAATAGCAATATCATCCATTTCATAACCCTTTATTTTAGCACATTCTAACATTGGACTTTTTGGATTTATCATAAAACACTTATTGTTATATCCTGATAATATTTCTAATGAAACACAAGAATCTTTACCACCACCAATTGGAATTAAACATCCATCTAACTTACGAGTAGATTTTTTTATTTCCTTTTTATCACATAAAACCGTTATATTCATAAAATCATCTATTGTAGTATCTATTTTATTTACATAGAAAAATTCACCAAGTCCATAATAATAAAGCTTTTTAAAGAATTTTATTTGTTCTTCATTTATATACCCACATTTAATAATTACATTTTTTGGACAACTACATTTCCAGTAACTAATTAATTCTACTAAGCCTATATGAAATATAAGATTATTAATATTATCATCAAATTCATTTAGATATTTTTTTGATATTTCTATAGTAGGATTAAATTTAGTTAATCCTTTGATTTCAAAATTATAAATAATTTTATAACTGTCTACATTATCTACAATATCATAACTTTCATAAATAAATTCATCATATAAGCTTCTTAATTCATTATATTTATCCATAAGTACCTCCATTAAATAATATTTTATTTAATTTTATTTATTTCTATATTATCTTTTATATATTCATATATTACATTTCTTAAATCAGATATTATGTTAATATTTGTTATATCTATATCAATAGCATTTAAACATTCTGAAACACTTTTATTTTCTTTTACTAAACTATTTAATTTTTTAAACTTGTTTAAAAATTCTGGGTTTTCTTTAAATTTATTAAATATATAATGCGAAATAAAGTTACCAAATCCATAAAAAAAGTCTGTATGCAATGTAATATCTTCGTATGAATTATATTTATTTAAAAAATATGAACAAACACTATTATACTCTTCTTTTGTAGAATTAAAATATTCAATATAATTTTTTTCATTTAAATAACTATAATTATTTTTAATATTTAATAAATGTAATACCATATATGAATTTATCATATAATCATATGACTTATAAAAATTAAACAGTTCTAATTTTTTTACTTCATCAATACCTATTTTATCTTTTAAAAAATCACAAAATAATAATTCATCAAACAAAGATAAACCTTCTGTTAATGCATCATTATCACAATTTCTCCTTGTTTCTGGACTATTTAATAAATGTCTTAATTCATGCGCAACCATATTTAAATCTATAGTTTTAGAATAAAACACAAAATCAATAAATTTGCCATATTGACAAGAATCTTTTGTAGTTTCAGATGCATAAGAAATACTAAAAAATCCTTTATTAAATAAATCTTTTATATAATCTATATCTTCTTTATAATATTTTTTATAGAATTCTAAAACTAATTTAAATGTTTCAGTTGCACTAATATTTTTAAACTTCAATTTTATATTACATTCAAATTCAAATGGATAAAATAGATTTTCAAAAAAATTTATATTATTAAGTAATAAAGGATTAACTTTATATAAATAATTTAAATAATCTTCCAAAACTACATTTATTTTTAATAGTTGCTCTTTTGTCATATATAACATTTTCCCCCATACAATTATAGCATTTTTATAATATAAAAAGCAAGAAACTAATTCTTGCTATTACTGTATTACTATAGGAATTTCATTATGAAATAAATTTGAATTTTGTGATGAATTTTGATTCATACTTGTACTATTTAAATTAATTTTAAATTGACCTGTTGACGAACCTGGTACAGTCTCATCACTTATTACTACTCCGTTTGAATCAAACCTAAAATTACTTGGTTCACTGTTTTGTACAGTCTCATCGCTTATTACTACTCCATTTGAATCAAATTTAAACTTACTTGGTTCACTGTTTTGTACAGCCTCATCACTTATTACTACTCCGTTTGAATCAAACCTAAAATTACTTGGTTCACTG
>ERZ859923.798-NODE-798-length-15658-cov-2.055310_pt1 | contig 15658 bp, 12 predicted proteins | sample MGYA00510116_ERZ859923 | MGnify/ENA primary metagenome ERZ859923 (study PRJEB30046, sample SAMN00715168) | human gut metagenome | study: EMG produced TPA metagenomics assembly of the A metagenome-wide association study of gut microbiota in type 2... | reverse complement strand
TCCGGGGAAAAAATGTGCGGAGTTTTTTGTGGATGAGAAGTTTTCATATTCACAGATTATCAGAGCGGGACTACGGCATAATATTGACTGGACACTTTTGTCGGAGTCGAGAGGACCGGAGGTGCTGGATTTGTTAAACAGCCTGTCAACGGGGGCAAGCTGTATGACAACGATACATCTGGACGACGTGCGGGGGCTGCCGGACAGAATGTATAATATGCTGGGCTCGTGTGATATTACAGAACGCTTCATCAATAACATTTACAAATATATTGATGTCGGGGTGCTGGTTGAGTGCGATGCAAAGGAAAGGCGGCGGATTACACAGATGGCATTTTACGACAATGATGGCGGCAGGAATACCTGTACGGTGTTATATGACAGAGAAGGGAAAACACCGCAGCAGATACCGGAAGCCTATCAGCGCCGTTTTCTGCGGTATGGGATTGAGAATCCGTATCAGACAGCATGAGTTTTTATGCAAGAGGGGAATAATCATGGGAGGAAGCATGAAAAAAATTAAATATAGAAATGTAAGGCAGTATTTTTCTTATCGGAGAATACAGCAGAAAGCAGGGGAGAGCGGAGCTGCCTGTACACCACAGGGGTATGCAGGCATATTTGGGGCAGTAATGGTCATAACCGTCCTTACAGGGTGGTTTTACAGATTACAGCCGATATGGATTTTTATGGTGATGGCAGCGGGAATACTTTGTATTCCCGCGGTGACCGCCGCGTATTTTTCAGGGAAAGAAAAGAAAAAGAAATTTCACGATGTGGATGTATATATTCATCAGATGATTTATTCATTTGAACGACAGCCCAAAATTCTTACGGCACTTGAAGATACACTGAAAGTCACGGATCATAAAATGAAAAATTGTATCATTGCGGCAATACAGGAAATGCAGTATGGGACAACAAAAGATGTGTATCGCATGGCACTTAAAAACATTGAAAAAGAATATGCATGTTCAAGAATTACAACACTGCATACTTTTTTAACACAGGTGGAAGAAAAAGGCGGGGAGTATAAAAGTTCACTGGAAATACTGCGGTGTGATGCAGACCACTGGGTAAAACGGGTATATCAGTTTCAGGAGGAAATAAGACGCATAAAACAGACAACGGCAATCGGAGTAGTACTGAGTTTTCTGATGGCATCGGTATCTGTGCTGGTTACATATATCTGTGAAAATACATCTGAAATCAGGCTGGATATTACACATGAACCGCTATATCAGGTGGTATCCTGTACATTTTTAATTTTATGTATGATGTATTACACTTATATGCAGATCCGGCATGACTGTGACTGGCTGGTTAAACAGCGCAGTGATAAGGCGGCAGAAAGAGATTATCAAATGGCATTTCATACCGACTTAAAGAAACTTCACCGCAGTCTGATACCGATTCTTGTTATAATGGCAGGCATAAGCGGCATTCTGGCATATTACGGATGGTATCTGTGGTGTGCCGTAGCGGTGGTATGCGGTATTTATTTGTGGATTGTGCCACAAATTAACCGGCAGGCGGCATTGAAGCGTTTGAGGAAAGATTTGTATTATTCATTTGCAGACTGGCTCAGGGACGTAGCACTCAACCTTTCGGAGGAATCACTTGCAATGGCAATTGAAGATACGTATGATACAGCACCGGTGATTATGAAAGAGTCGCTGGAACAGTTCATTTATGCGATTGAAGAAAATCCTTCAGATGTAACACCGTATTATTCTTTTTTAAATCAGTTTGAGGTAACGGATATCTCATCTTCGGTACGTATTTTATACTCGCTCAGCGAAAATGATGCGCAGAGTATTGATACAACCATCAAAACGCTTCTCACAAGAAATTATGAATTGATGAATCAGTATGAAACGGCAGACAATGCAGACCATATCAGTATAATGCGTTTTTCAGAATATATTCCGACTTTTTTTGTAGCAGTGAAGGTGGCAGCAGATATGCTGCTAGTTATTACAAATTATTTGTAATCGTTGGGCGTGTACGCAGAAAGGGGAAAACAATGGATACAATAGTAGATTTATATGGAGATGCGGTTACTTCATTTATTTTTATGGGCGCAGTTATTGCGGTTTTCATAAAGATTTTACTCAAGGTGTGTGTATAGGAGGACGGTATGGGCGACTTGATTGCAATGGTAAAGGATGCCGTTGTGCCGCTGGCAGGATTTATGGCAGTAACGGCAATGCTGGGTGTGGTTATTGTAATGTATAAACAGACCATTATGGCAGTAATTAATACACTGCTGTACAGATAAGGTACGGGTATGAAAAATCCTTAAATGTAAGATTTTTATAAAGCTGTCTGTGCCGCAGATGTCACGGACAGCTGTTTGGGACAAAGCATTTGCGGAATGGAGATGAGTATGAAATCAATAATAGAAAGTTCGGCATATTGTATAATCCTTGTTATCATGTGTTACATGGCGATAGGGTTTATACAGATGAACATGGACGTAAACAAGGTAAATGAAGTTTCCAAATACGTGCAGGATTACATGGAAGTGCATGGAAAAAGCACCGGTGATGATGCGGCCGGGTATACACTGGATGCAGCTACACTAGACCATATTAATTCTCACGTAAGCAGATACGGCATGACGGCGGCGGTAACGTATGATACTGCAACTTCCGGGAACGTGTATTACAAGCTGGAGCTGAAATACGCATTAAAAATGCCGTTTCTGAACCTGAATGCAAATCATACATACGATGCGATTGCAAGAACGCCAAAGACGGCATAGGGAAGTGATTGGGGAAAACGTGATTTAGAAAAAGCTGAGCCGGAAAGTGTTCGTGTTTAGGGGAAAATAATGTAAGAAAACAGGAAGGGGAGAACTTCATGAGAACGGTTATAACCGGAGGAGGTTTTTTGGTTGTCACAGCGCTGTGTGTGCTGATCCACTGTTCCATCATCAGTACCAACATGAGGGACAATGAGGTAAGCAACAGCCTTGACAAGGCATCGGATTATGCAGTGGATGTCATGGGTGACATTTATCTGCGCCTTGATTACAGTCAGGGAAATACAGCAGCCTATATGCAGGAGCTGATACAGGGTTTCTGCAGGGCGGTGAATGAAAAAATCGGCACGGATGGGGAACTGTCGGTGCAGGTTGTAAAAGCAGATATCGAAAACGGTAATTTTGATATTATCGTGACGGAAGATTACGACTATCCGTTAAGGGGCAAAAAGGGAAGCTGTTCATATGAAAAGGCATTTTCGTTTGAGCCGCAGTAGAAAAATTAAAATATGCACAGTACAACAGCAGCAGACATCAGCTTGATGAAAGTTATGTTATTACAGGAGATATGACTATTATTGCTGTGTATTTATAAAATATAAAACGTGACGAACTTTGTCACAAATTTGCACATTGAAAACTGAATAAGTCACGTAAGCCCCGACAAGGAATGAAGATGTGACGGACTTCGTCACGCAGAAAAAGTAATGCTTGCAACACACACCGAACAGGTGTATACTGTGTATAGGATAAAAGAAAGAAGGTATGCTGCCATATGACAGTAAGGAAGCTGGTAGAAAAAACAGGAATGACACAGAAACAATTTGCTGAATATTTTGGCATTCCGTTCCGGACGTTACAGAACTGGGTACTCGGACAGGAAAAATGCCGGGACTACTGGATAGAACTTATGCAGTATAAACTCCAAAAAGAAGGACTTATTGACGCTGACGAAGATGAACGTGACGAAGTTCGTCACATTTGAAAGAAAGGGGCTATTGATATGAGTGAAAGAGAACAGGCAAAGCAAATCATTGACAGTCTGCCGGAATATAAGGTTAGGAAAGTCTTATTGTTCTTAAAAGGAGTACAGTTTGGTAACGATATGGATGACGACACATATTCTGATGAATTAATCACAGAGTAAAAGAAAAGGAGTGAAAGGTATGTTTACAGCTAAAGTAATTGAATCCGGGCAGAATCAATCAGTTAGTATCCCAAGAGAATACAGACTTAATGAAACAGAAGTAAATATCAGCAAAATTGGTGATATTGTAATGCTTGTTCCAAAAGATGCAAAATGGGAGGGATTTTTAAACAGTCTGACAATGTTTTCTGATGATTTTCTTGAGGAAAGAGGGACAGTTGATATGGAGGAGCGGGAACAATTAACAAAAGCGTGACGAACTTCGTCACGGGAAAGGTTGAAAATATGACAAAATCAAAATTATTCAAATTAACAGCTGTAGCAGGAACAGCCGCCGCACTTATGCTTACGTGTGCAGTAAATCCTGCAGATACATATGCGGGTGAAACGTATCCTGCCGCTACAACAGCAGTATCAGCCACCACTCCGCAAAACGGCTGGAGTGCAGACGGTATGTACTGGTACGAAAACGGTGTAAAGCAGGGAACAGAGGGACGTGGCAAAGAAATCTACGACCCGGAATCAGACGCATGGTACTGGCTGGATGCAGTGCAGGGCGGAAAGAAAGCAGTAAGCAAGGATGTCTATCAGGAATCATGGGCAGGCGCATATGCAGACCGTGAAGACGGTACAGGCAAATGGGTACGTTACGATGAAAACGGACACATGGTAAAAGGCTGGGACGAAACAGAGAATGGAAAGTATTACTTCGACCTTGAAACCGGAGCTATGGCAAAGGGTACAACAGATATTGATGGTGTATCGTGTCGGTTTGATGCTTATACCGGAGTTGGACTGGACAAGGCATGGGCAGAGGAAAACGGTGCGCTGTACTGGTATGAATCCGGTGTAAGACAGGGAACAGAAGGACGAGGCAAGGAAATCTACGATGCCGGAAGTGATGCGTGGTACTGGCTTGATGCAGTCGATAACGGAAAGAAAGCCGTAAGCAAAGATGTTTATCAGGAATCGTGGGCAGGCGCATATGCCGACCGTGAAGACGGAACAGGCAAGTGGGTGCGCTATGATGAAAACGGTAAAATGATTAAAGGCTGGGATTCAAACCAGAACGGTAAGTATTACTTCGACCTGGAAACCGGAGCAATGGCAAAGGGGACAACGGTGATTGACGGTGTGGAATATACGTTTGATAAGACTACGGGCAAGCTGGAAAATACTGTGACGATTCAGGTCGTACACCACGACAGGGACAGAACGGGAGCAGTTACAGAAGGCAATCCTGATACAAGCGGACTGGTTGGATACATCGAATATCTTACGGTACCGGTAGACAAGGAAGGCAATATCACGGAGCCGGTGTATGTTCCAGACTGGAAGCCGGATGATTATAAAGGCTTTACATCAGGCTATATCATTACGTGTTCTTCAATGCTTGCAGATGGAACAGGCATTCATGTGAAGGAAGAAGCACAGAGAACAGATATCCGCCCATATATCAAAGACGGTGTATTAAATCTGTATATGTCATGGTTTATGATGTAAGGATAAAAAACAGAAAATGAAATAGTAAAATATGCAGTCGAGGCAGAGTTTATATTCTGCCTCGATTTTTAATTTTTCTGTCTGTCATATTTTTTATTGCAGGCAGAAAAAGATGATTTTTATGGAAAGAGAGGCAGTTCAATGAAGATGAAAAAAGAAAAGATACGGCTTAAGCCGCTGGTGGCGGTCGTATTTGTGGTAATACTGGCGGTGGTGATGCTGGCTTCTGCATTAATCAGTGCAAAGGCGGCACCGCTTACCTGGCAGGATATCTGCAACCAAGGTGAAAGTGACCTGACGTCGGTTGCGGCATATGATTTAAAGGCGGGCTGTAAACAGTACGGCTGGAACCAGACGCTTGATGCCGGTCCGGATGGAACTATTTATACCGGTACAAACCACCATTATGACAACGTTGTAGGGAATGAACTCAGCCGTGTCATGTATGCGCATAAGCTGCGTGTGACAGACGGCATGACGGTCAGCATCGTTGCGGCACAGAATGATACGGAGGATGAAGGCGGACTGACCTATATCAAGGGAAACAACTCCGGCAATAATCTTTACTTTTACTGGTCGATGGGTGAGTATGATGCTGATGGAAACGTGGTGTTTGACGGGGACTGGCGAGGCGTCAACGAATCATGGACGGTCGGACAGGAGTTAAACCATTCGTCTTACGGTGCAAGCGGCTATCCGTCAGGCGTATCCCAGTCGGATCGTGAAAGCCGTGTAACCTATGTTATGCCGGTATTCCGATGGGCAAAGGGAAGTCTTGCAGTAGGCGGAGGTTCGGAAAATGAATTTCACCCAAATGATTTACATGACAGTTTTGAAATTATCCAGCTTGTCACCAAACCGTTTACCTATACATTCTATGCGGACGGCGGCACATTCAGTGACGGCGGCGGTGTTAAGAGCATGGAACGTCTTGGTATTAATAATGTCAGTGTGGTTGAAACACCGACAAGACCGGGTTATGTATTTACCGGCTGGAAGATTACATCAGCGGGCGGAAAGCAGGCAGGAAAGGTATACGATGCCGGACAGCTTGCAACAATGCTTTCAGACAGCAAATACTATTCATCCCTGTTTGCCAATGCCACATTTGAAGCCCAGTGGACATACGCAGACCAGTTTGTAAGCTACATGGGAAACGGAGCTGACAATACCGGTGATTACGTCATTTCCTATAACGCAGAACCGGGCATTGATAATAAGTACAGTGCATTCAACTTCAAAAAGACCGGATATTCAGGAAGTGGAAACTGGACGAAAAAAGACCAGTTTATGAATACGACAGGAACCGTATCAGGAAGCGGCAGGGAAAGTATGCCGCAGCTGTCCGGGCTGACATCAATCCGTACAAAGTGCGACGTCAGACATAAATGCGTGGACATTAATGCGGCAAGTTACGATAACGGTGCCAATGTACAGATATGGGACTGCATAAACGGCAACGCACAGATGTATGCATTTCAATATGTAAAGACCGAAAACAATGTGCCGTACTGGACAATCAGAAACAACTATTCCGGCAAGGTGCTTGACGTAGACGGGACAGCAGCCGGTGCAAATGTCCAGCAGTATGCATACCACGGCGGAGATAACCAGTTGTGGACACTAAAAATGGCAGGTGACGGATACTTCTACATCTGCTCAAAGCTTGGAAACTGTACTTCACTGGATTCTTCCTCACTGGTGCTTGACCTGTGGGGATATAGCACAGATAACGGAACAAATATTACAATCAGCGGTTATCACGGCGGCGACAACCAGCAGTGGTATCTGTGGGACAACACCATCAACTTATCAGCAGAGTGGACAAGCACGAATTACAAGGTGGATTACAACGCAGACGGCGGTACGCTTCTTGATGAAAACGGAAATGAAACAACAGATACAGTAAGAACATACGAATACGACAGAATCTACAATTTCCTTAAAGCCAAAAGAGCCTACACCGTAAGCTATGAAACCAACGGCGGCACGGCAGCAATTAACAGTTCAAACACCGATGCGCCGGGAACATTTAACGGCTGGAATGAACAGCTTACCGAACAGACAAGCCACGGTGAGGTAAAAGGCTGGGACGGCTGGTCGGTCGGCACATGGAACTGGGCGGCATACTATAACGGTAATCCTGACCTTTTAAGGGCAACGAATAATACATATGATACCATGTGGGCAATCCTGCATTACCGGGAACACGGAATTGACGAGGGCAGGACATTTAATGGTGCTTCCTACTGGTTACCGGCAGTGGCATTTAAAAACCTGACAGCCAATGGCGGCACGGTAAACGTAAAAGCGGATTACACCAACGGCTCAGTCATCCTTCCAAATGCAGAAAAAGCTTCCGTTGAGATTGACGGAAAGAATGTAAGCTATACTTTCGACGGCTGGTATCTGGATTCGGCACTGACAGACCGTGTGGGCGGCGCAGGCGATACCTATACACCGTCAGCAAATACAAAGCTGTATGCAAAGTATACAACACAGTCTGAAAACCTTATTTTTAACCAGAAGATACGTGTGCGTTACGAAAATGCAGACGGCACATGGACTTCATACTCCACCATTTTTGATAAGGATTTCAGGACCGGGGATACGGTCGATTATGATTTTGGCAGCCTTGATACAGATAAGTGGGTAAGACCGGCGGCAGTAAAGTATACAGTCAGCGGACAGTACCAGACAGAGGGCTATACAACAAGCGTTGATATTTACAGACAGACTTACAATGTAACAGTAACATACGACAATGCCGATGCTTTCAGTGCAAAAAGCGGGGAGGGTACATACCGCTGGGGAGAAAATGTAACGGCATCCGTTACGCTCAGTGAAAAGACCGCGCAGTATACCTACCGTTTTGCAGGATTTGAAACGGATTCCCGCCTGACCTTCAGAAACGGCACATCAAAGACATCAAATCCGGTAACATTCGTCATGCCGGAAGAAAATGTCACGTTAAAGGCATGCTCTGCATCACAGACCAATGAATATACCGTCACCGTGGAACACTACTACATGGATACGTCAGGAAACTATCCAGACAAACCGTCCGTGGCAGAAGATTTAACACCGTACTACGGCGCAACACTGGTACATAAAAACCTTGCCCGTGAAATAAAGGGACTTTCCTTCAACGAAAACAAAACACTTCAGGAAAACGGAAACCGCACGCAGACGGAAGTCAAGGGAAATACCACGGTCAGACTTTATTATGACAGGACGGTATGCACCGTTACCTATGATTACAGAACAAACGGCGGTACGTCGGCGGATAAGGAAACCGTAAAGACCTACTACGGTGCGGATGCCGACCTTTCCGTTGCAGCATACAAAAACGGCTGGGAACATGCCGGATGGAATACAAAAAGTGATTCAGAAACAGGACTTACCCGGTACACCGTCACCGGAAACGTCACACTCTATGCCGTGTACCGCAAGGACATCACCGTGACATTCGTGGACTTTGCACAGACCTATAAGAGGGAAGGCTCCATGTACAACAACGACACCTATGCCCTTATCGATGCGCCACAGTGCAGTACCTATGGCGGATGGGAAAATGTGTCAGATGTTACGGCAGTAGGATTTAACAGCAGGGCAGACATCACCGCGGAAGGTGCTGAAAAGATGGAGGTAAAGTCTGGGGAGGAACATTTAAAAATCCCGGACAGCATTACCTACTATACCGTGTGCCGGGCAGACGTAACACTGACCTATGAATTAAACGGCGGAACGGAAAATGACACCACAAAGCCGGTAACGAAAACCGTGTACTGCAATGCGGCTGCCCCGCAGGAAGTAAAGGGCTTTGAATTACAGCTTGGCGAAAGCGTAAAGGAATCCGTTGACCTTGACGGCTATACCCATTCCTATGCATTTGCGACATGGGCCGAAAACAGCCCGGAGAGCGAAACACGCTTCCCATGCAATGCAGAGTATGTCTTAAAGGGAAATACGACTATGTATGCCCTCTGGGATGAAACGGTGACACCGATTACCTACTATATCGAATTTGACGGCAATGCAGGCACAGCCGCAAGAAACATTCCTGATAAAATGGAGGTGCAGTACGGCGAGGAAGTCGTTCTTCCGGAGCAGAAGCCGGAAAGGACGGGATTTACCTTTATGGGATGGAATACAAGAACGGACGGACAGGGAACGGAGTACCAGCCGCAGGATACGGTAAAGAACCTTACAACCGTAAACCATGCCACGGTAAAACTGTATGCCCGGTGGAAACAGCGCCGCATTATCCTTGTAAAGGCGGCATCGACCGTCTATAACGACACAATCATTAAAAGAATCCCCGGAGACGAGGAATGGTATGATTCGGTAGGGCATTTAACCATCGATGAACTGAAAAACTACCCGGATGAACTCTGCGAGCAGGTATGGCATATCGACAAGCAGGGTAATATCACACGGGTGAAATAGGAGAAATAATCCGGGATAAGCAGTGGAAATAAAATACCAAAGATGTAATAAGAAATAAAAACAGCAGTACAGGCCGCCGTACAGACGATACATCTGTACGGCGGCTTAAAAAGAAAAACGTAAAATCATATGTAACACAGAAAAGGTTTTTAAGTAAAACCGGGATAGAATGAAAGGACACAGCAGACATGAAGGAAAATATGGATAACTTAATTGTACAAAGGGACGCCTGCAAAAGCGTTAAACTCTTATCTTTCCTTAATCCATAAATGGGTTCCTACAACACAGCGAAGGAATCATCGGAAAGGCAAGATAAAAACACCTTTGTTATTCCATGGAAAACGTTGCGATGCCTATCTCTCCCATGTAAAAGTCCAGATAACTGCATCAAAAAAAGACATCTATCTGGTTCTTGTTTATGGAATTACGGAACATCCTATGCTGCTTGCCACAAATAAAAAAACGATTCAAAGGGAGATGTAGTAAATGTGGCAACTTCTCAAGATGGTGTATTGAGGAATACGCAAAGGAATTGGCTTTAATTTTAGTATGATTTGTGCAAATTATTTTTACCTTTCAAAGCTGGAAAATCCCCAAAATCTTTGACATCTCCTTTATTATTTGATATGATGTAGAGAAAAATATTTTTAAAGGAGTTGATTTTTTGGATACGGACAGTATCACGCAGTTGATTTTAATTATTATTCTGCTTGCGTTATCTGCTTTTTTTTCATCAGCAGAAACAGCATTTACAACTGTAAACCACATTCGCATCAGAACCCTGATTGACGAGGGGAACAAGAGGGCGGTCATTGTGTCAGACATTATTGCACATTCACAGAAGATGTTAAGTGCGATTCTGATTGGAAATAACATTGTCAATATTTCAGCATCGGCGCTGGCAACATCGCTGACAATTAAAATCTGGGGCAATTATGCCACGGGTATTACAACAGGTGTGTTAACGATTGTTGTATTAATTTTCGGTGAAATTACACCTAAAACGACAGCAACCGTTTATTCAGAAAAGTTTGCGCTGGTATATGCACCGGTTATTAAAGTACTGATGACCGTGCTGACACCGGTTATTTATGTGGTAGATGTTCTGGCAGGATTCTTTTTACGATTGTTCCATATTGATACGAAGAATCATAAAAAGACAATTACAGAAACAGAACTGAGAACATTTGTTAATGTCAGCCATGAAGAAGGTGTCATTGAATCAGATGAAAGACAGATTATTAACAATCTGTTCGATTTTGGTGATGCAGAAGCTAAAGATGTTATGATACCGAGAATTGATATGGTTGCCGCGGATATTACAACGGGATACGATGAGATTCTGGCACTGTTTAGGGAAACGATGTATTCGAGGATTCCGGTGTATGAGGAAGAACAGGATAATGTTGTCGGCATTTTAAATATAAAAGATTTAATTGTTGCGCCGCATGGCACACAGTTTGAAATCAGAAAAATCATGCGCAAGCCTTATTATGTTTATGAACATAAAAATATTTCCGAACTGTTTAAGGAAATGCAGAAACAGTCACAGGGGATTGCAATCGTATTAGACGAATATGGTTCTACGGCAGGCATGATTACAACAGAGGATTTATTGGAAGAAATCGTCGGGGAAATCCGTGATGAGTATGATAATGATGAAACAGAACCATTTGTTAAAATCGATGATTATACATATCATATTGACGGAACGTATAAATTAGATGATGTCAATGAAAAATTGTCAACAGCCCTGACATCTGAAGATAATGATTCAATCGGTGGTTATATTATTGAAAAGCTGGACAGGATTCCGGCGGCAGGAGAAAAACTGCGCGTGGATAATCTGGAATTTACAGTAGAAAAAGTAGAATCCAACAGAGTTGTATCTGTGATTTTAAAAGTTTTTTAGTATAACCGGGCTTTTCCTTTCATAGGATAGATTAAGAAAAATGAATCTTAAATCTGGAGGGAAAATGGCAGTAAAAGGATTTCAACTTGTAAAAACACTGATTATAGCATATGTAATAACGGCAGTTTTGCTTCTGTTAACGGCCTTCGGGCTGTATCGTCTGCATTTGTCAGACTGGCAGGTAATGGCAGCTGTCGTTATTATTTATGCTCTTTCATGCTTTGCCGGCGGCTATATTTTAGCAAAAGCACAGAAAAGCAGAAGAATGTTGTGGGGCATGGGCTTTGGTATTTTATATTTTACCGTGCTGACGGCTGCCGCCTTTATTCTTACAAAAGGGGCAGATATGGATATGACAGCACTTGTAAAGGCACTGATTGTCTGCCTTTTGGCAGGTGGAGCCGGAGCATTTGCAACGCCTGAATAAAATAACAGAAATGTCAGGATTAAAGCTGTACTGTAAGATGTCCGGATTACGTCAGTGCTGAAATTTTATTAAGAAAAATTAAAGGAAAATCAGATTCTTTGCAGAATATATAAAGTATAGGCGCTTTTAACAGGATGGACTGTTTACCGGATAGGAGGCTTTGAATGAATATCAGGGAAGAACAGGAAAAATACGAGCATGAGCATTTAAGCAGATTTGCCAGCTTCAGTGATGAATCGCAGGGGCGGGACAGACCGGAAGAACCCTGTACGGTGCGCCCTGCATATCAGCGGGACAGGGACAGAATTTTACACTGCAAGTCGTTTCGGCGCTTAAAGCATAAGACGCAGGTTTTTCTGTCGCCGCAGGGGGATCATTACAGAACGCGGCTTACGCACACACTGGAGGTGTCCCAGATTGCAAGAACAATCAGCAGGGCGCTGCGGTTAAATGAAGATTTGACAGAGGCAGCTGCACTGGGACATGATTTAGGACATACGCCGTTTGGACATGCCGGAGAACGGACATTAAACAGAATTTGTCCGATGGGGTTTGTCCATTCAGAACAGAGTATCCGCATTGTGGAAAAACTGGAAAAAGACGGACAGGGGTTAAATCTTACAAAAGAAGTGCGTGATGGTATTTTAAACCATCAGACATCGTCCATGCCGTCCACACTGGAAGGAAAAGTCGTCCGGCTTTCCGATAAAATAGCTTATATTAACCATGATATTGACGATGCAATCCGGGCAAAAATATTCAGTGAAACGGATATTCCGAAAGCCTTTACAGAAGTGCTTGGAGATACTACAAAATCAAGGCTGAATACGATGATACAGGATATTATTCATAACAGTATCGGGAAGAATGAAATCTGTATGTCTGATGAAGTGCATCAGGCAATGATGGAGCTGCGCAAATTTATGTTTGGCAGTCTTTATCAGAATCCACTTGCAAAAAGTGAAGAAGCAAAGGCAGACAAGCTGATTACGGAACTGTATGGATATTATATGGATAATATAGAAGCACTGCCGGACAATTACAGAAGATTTATTACAGAGTGCGGCGAAACGCCGGAACGTGTCGTGTGCGATTATATAGCAGGCATGAGCGACCAGTATTCGGTTGCCAAATTTGAAGAAATATTTGTTCCGACATCGTGGAAAGTATAAGAGGAAGGATGAATCAGGTTGGTGAAAACAGATGTACGCAAGTGAAGTAATTGATGAAGTTGTATCGCGAAGCGACATAGTGGATATTATTTCCGGATATATCAAACTGAAGAAAAACGGCAGTTCGTATGTCGGGCTGTGTCCGTTCCATAATGAAAAATCTCCGTCTTTTTCCGTATCACCGGGAAAGCAGCTGTATCACTGTTTCGGCTGCGGGGTGGGCGGCAATGTCATTACATTTGTTATGGAATACGAAAATTATACGTTTCTTGAAGCCGTAAAATACTTAGCAGACAAAGCAGGCATGCAGCTTCCCGAAACGAGTTATTCGGAAGAAGAAAAGAAAAACAGGGACTTAAAGGCAAAGCTTTTAGAGATTAATAAAATAGCGGCAACGTATTATTACCATCAGCTTAAAGCTGAAAACGGTAAAATCGGACTGTCCTATCTGCAAAAAAGAGGGTTAAGCGATACTACGATAAACCTTTTCGGATTAGGATATGCCGGACAGACCGGCAATGCGTTGTATCAGTATTTAAAAAGCAAAGGTTATGATGATGCGTTGTTAAAAGAAACCGGACTGTTTACATATGAGCGGGGAATCCATGACAAGTTCTGGAACCGCGTGATGTTTCCGATTATGGATGTGCACAACCGTGTCATAGGCTTTGGAGGCCGAGTGATGGGTGACGGAGAGCCAAAGTATTTAAACTCTCCGGAGACAAAGATATTTGATAAGAGCCGTAATCTTTACGGACTTAATATAGCAAGGAGCACGAGGAAAAACCAGCTCCTTTTGTGTGAGGGCTACATGGATGTCATAGCACTGCATCAGGCGGGCTTTGACAATGCGGTGGCGTCGCTTGGCACGGCGCTCACGAGCGGACATGCCTCACTATTAAAGAGATACACCAATGAGGTGTATCTGACATATGACAGTGATGGCGCCGGGGTAAAGGCAGCGCTGCGTGCGATTCCGATACTCAAGGAGGTAGGCATCACAACAAAGGTCATTAACATGCGGCCGTACAAGGACCCGGATGAGTTTATCAAGGCGCTTGGCGCACAGGAGTATGAGGAGCGTATCAAAAAGGCTGAAAACAGCTTTATGTTTCAGATACGGATCATGCAGGCAGGCTATGATATGGACGATCCCGAGTCAAAAACCGCATTTTATAATGAAATCGCAAAGAAGCTGCTTGGTTTTACCGAGGAGCTTGAGCGGACAAACTATACGCAGGCAGTGTCCAGAGAGTACAGCATACCATACGACGACTTAAGAAAGCTCGTAAACAGTATGGCAATGAAGGGCGGTATCGTAAAGCCCCAGACAAAGCTTAAAAGTGGAATCAATGAGAAAAATAAAAAGGAGGATGGCATGAAGCAGTCGCAGAAGCTTCTCCTCACATGGCTCATAGAGGATAATTCACTTTTTGACAGGATAAAGGGGCGTATCAGTGCAGATGACTTTACCGAAGAGCTGTACCACAAGGTGGCTAAGGAGGTTTTTTCACAGTACGAGACCACGCATACAGTAAATCCGGCCAGGATAGTAAGCATGTTTACCGATGAGGACGAACAGCGCGAGGTGGCAGGGCTTTTCAATGCCACAATCCATCAGGTGGAGGGCAAAAATGACAAGGCAACCGCACTCAGGGAAACCGTTGTCCGTATCAAGCAAAACAGCATAGACTACCGCTCAAAGCATCTGGCACCTACAGATATGGAGGGCATGATGAGGATTATTGAGGATAAGCGTGCACTCGAAGAATTGCAAAAAATACCAGAATAAAGAGGAAAATAAAATGGCAAAGAAAAAGGAACAAAAAGACATGGCACAGGAGCAGGAGCAGAGACTGAATTTCCAGCAGAAGCTTATTGAGATTCTTGAGCTTGGAAAAAAGAAAAAGAATATGCTCGAATATCAGGAAATTGCAGATTTTTTCAAGGACTTAAATCTGGATCCGGAGAAGTTTGAGATGGTAATTGATTATCTCGAGCAAAACGGCATAGACGTGCTTAAAATCAGCAATGATGATGACGTGGATGATGATATCATACTCGATGATGAGGACGAGGTAGAGGTTGAAAAGATTGATCTCTCAGTACCGGAGGGAGTCAGCGTCGAGGATCCTGTCCGTATGTATCTTAAGGAAATAGGTAAGGTACCTCTTCTCTCAGCAGATGAGGAGATTGAGCTCGCCCAGAATATGGAGGACGGAGCGGTAGCAACCGAGAAGATTAATGTACTAAAGGGCCGCCTTGATGGTGCATCGGAAGA
>ERZ859923.790-NODE-790-length-15820-cov-2.400634_pt1 | contig 15820 bp, 18 predicted proteins | sample MGYA00510116_ERZ859923 | MGnify/ENA primary metagenome ERZ859923 (study PRJEB30046, sample SAMN00715168) | human gut metagenome | study: EMG produced TPA metagenomics assembly of the A metagenome-wide association study of gut microbiota in type 2... | reverse complement strand
GAATATTTAGATCATTATAAATATATTTATTCAACGTCTGATAATTTTAAAGATTATAATATTAAAACAAAGAAATCTAATCCACAGTCTTATTTTATAGTAAATAGAAATTATAAATCAATTGATGATTATATAAAATCTAATTCTTTTTTATCTATGTTTGATTCTGCTACTATAGAGTCTACTGATAAATATTATGAGTTTAAATCAGGAAAAAACATATATCTATCTAATTTAAATAATGATAGGTTATTATCTGAAACTGATAAATATGATAGTGTATCTATTAGTATTAAATTTTATAATGAAGTTGTTAATAGTAATGCTGACGAAGTAGATAAAAAAAATAACATATATACATGGTATATAAATGATAATACTACTAAAGATTTTATTTATTTTAAAACAAGTAAAAAAGTTAAATATTTAGTTAAAATAAAAGATATTATTATGGATAATATACTTTCTATTACAATAATTTCTTCTATTGTAATTATATTATTAATTTCTATAGGATATATTGTATTTAAAAGTAAAAAAAACAATGAAATTTAATAGATAATGTGATATACTTATATTGTATTAAAAGAGGGTGAATGTATGAAATTAAAATTTAGAGCTAGTGCTAAAGATTATTTAATTTTTGCAATATTTTGTGTAGTACTTTTATATTTAGTAAGTATTGCTGTATTAAATATATCTTCATTTGCATCGGATATGTCTTTCCATGGATTTAATCCACTTCCAGCATTTACAGGTGAATATATACTACCTACACTAATTGGATTTGCCTTTGCACTTGCTTTTATAATTACTAGTGTTTCTTCTTATTTTTTTGAAAGAGAAAAAGGAATTGGTGTAACTACTAAACCAAAACAAGAAAAAGGATATTCTAGATGGGAAACAGAAAAAGAATTTAAGAATTTAAAAGATATTCATAAAGTTTTACCAGAAGCTGATACTAGTGAATATGCAGGTATTCCATTAATTAATAATGGAAAAGAAATCTGGGTAGATTCAGGTGAGTATCACAATTTAATAATAGGTGCCACAGGAAGTGGTAAAACTCAAACTATGGTTCAACCTATGGTAAGAATACTTGCTAAAAAAGGTGAATCAATGATTATAACCGATCCTAAGGGTGAGATATATGAAAATAATGCAGAAATGTTAAGAGAAAAAGGTTATAATATAGTTTTATTAAATTTCCGTGATCCTCAAAAAGGTAGTGCATGGAATCCGCTTTCATTACCTTATACTTTATATAAAAATAATAATAAAGATAAGGCTAATGAATTATTAGATGACCTTGCTATGAATATTTTGTATGATGATAAGGCTCAATCACAAGATCCATTCTGGGAAAAAACTTCTGCTGATTATTTTACAGGACTAGCTTTAGGATTATTTGAAGATGCTAAAGAAGAAGAAATAAATTTAAATACTATAAATTTAATGACAACTGTTGGTGAAGAAAAATGTGGACCAAATACATATATAAAGGAATATTATAATTTTAAAGATAAATCTTCTCCAGCATATATAAATGTTTCTTCTACAATAATGGCTCCTAATGATACAAAAAGTAGTATTTTATCAGTATTTAAACAAAAAATAAAATTATTTTCATCACGTGAAAATTTATCTGAAATGCTTTCACATAATGATTTTGATATGAAGGATATTGGTAGAAAAAAAACTGCTGTATTCTTAGTTATTCAAGATGAAAAGAAAACTTATCATTCTTTAGTTACAATCTTTATTAAACAATGTTATGAAACATTAATTGATGTAGCTCAAGAAAATGGTGGAAAGCTTTCTTATAAAACAAATTTTATACTAGATGAATTTGCTAATATGCCACCTTTAAAAGATGTTACTACAATGGTTACTGCTGCTCGTTCTAGAAATATAAGATTTACTTTTATTATTCAAAATTTTGCTCAATTATACCAAGTATATGGAAAAGAAAATGGAGAAACAATAAAAGGAAACTGTGGAAATATAATTTATTTAATAAGTAGTGAACTTGCATCACTAGAAGAAATTAGTAAATTATGCGGAGAAGTAAAATCAAAAGAAAAAGATAAGACCGCTTCAACACCACTTATTACGGTTTCTGATTTACAAAGATTACCTGAAAATACAATCATTGTATTAAGAATTAGAACTATGCCTTTTAAAACCAAAGTTGTACCTGATTGGAAAATTCAAAAAGAAGGAAAATGGGGTAAATCTTATCCTAAAGCAACTTATCCAGAACGTGAAAAACAAGAAATTAAATTATTTGATTTAAAAGGATTTGTTGATAAAAAACGTGAAGAGAAAATTAATAAAATGACTGAAGAATTTTCTTCGTCTAGAAAATCTATGATGCCATTTAATCCTTCTATGCCAATTCCTGATTTTAAATCAAAAGCAACTGGTTCAGATTTCAAACCAGAACTTAATATAGATGATTTAATTAAGAGAATAGATAGTAAAATAGCTGAATTAGAAAAAGAAGAAGAGGAAGAAAGAAAAAAATCTATGTCTTCTAATGAAAATGATATTAAAACAGAGGAATCTAAAAAAGAAGAAAAAAATATAGATATTAAAAACAATAAGCCAGTATCCGATGTTACAGATGATCAATTCTTTGATGACTTCTTCTATGATGAAGATTAAAAAAACTTAAATTTTAAGTTTTTTTAGTTTTTAGTCCTTTATAAAATAAAGTTAAATTCATATAATTTAATAGGGTGGTTATATGATTAGTAGTATTTCCGTAGACGAACTACTAAATAAAAATAATATTAATATAATTGATATAAGAAGTGTAGAAAAGTTTAATGATAACCATATACCTAATTCAAAAAATATACCTATGCAATTACTTTTATCTAACCCTTTAAAATATTTAAATTACAATGATATTTATTATATATATTGTCAAAAAGGTATAAATAGTAGAAATGTATGTTCAAGGCTGATACTTAGAGGATTTAAAGTTGTAAATGTAATAGGTGGATATGAGGCTTGGTTATTGAGAAAATAGTGATTATTTCACTATTTTTCTTTATTTTATGTTATAATTATTATGGTGAATAGTATGGAATATATAATAATAGTTTTATTAATTATAATATTGATAGTTTCTATAATTTCATTATCTAAAAATATTAATGAATCAAATATAACTGAAAGATTAGGAAAATTAGAAACTAGCGTTGTAAAAGAAGTTTCTGATTTTAAAACTTCATTTTCTAAAGATTTAACTTTAGATTTTGAAAGATTAAATGATAAATTGGATAATAAATTAAATATGATAAATAATAAAGTTAATGAAAGATTAGATGAAAATTTTGAAAAAACAAATAAAACATTTACAAATGTATTAGAACGTCTTTCAAAAATAGATGAAGCACAGAAAAAAATCGATAATTTATCTTGTGATATTGTATCATTACAAAGTATATTAACTGATAAAAAAACAAGAGGAATTTTTGGAGAAGTAAATTTAAAACATATTATGAGTAATGTGTTTGGTGAAAATGATAAAATATATAAAATGCAGTATAAATTCAACAATGATACTATTGCAGATTGTGTTTTATTTGCACCAGAGCCACTTGGTGTTATAGCAATTGATTCAAAATTTCCACTAGAAAATTATCAAAATATGGTGGATAAATCAAAAGATAATATAACTCGTGAACAATATACTAAAATGTTTAGAATAGATATGAAAAAACATATAGATGCAATATCCAGTAAATATATAATAAATGGAGTAACATCAGATCAGGCTATTTTATTTTTACCAGCAGAAGCAATATTTGCAGAGATTAATGCATATCATACTGATATTATAGAGTATGCTTATAAAAAAAGAGTTTGGATAACAAGTCCTACTACTTTAATTAGCACATTAACAACAATTGAGGTTATATTGAAAAATATAGAACGTGATAAATATACATCTGTAATACATAATGAATTAAGATTATTAAGTGATGAATTTAATAGATATAAAGAAAGATGGGATAAACTATATAAAAGTATAGAAACTGTTTCTAAAGATGTTAAAGATATACATGTTACTACTGATAAAATAACAAAAAGATTTAATTCAATAAATCAGGTTGAAATGGAGAAAATACAAATTGAAGAAGATTAATCATGTATTAGCAATTTTTTTAAGTATCATTACGCTTATTTGTTTTATAAAATATAAAGAAATAACTATTTTATTATTTTTACCCTATATAGCCTTACCTTTTATTTTTAAACTTAAGGATAAATATACTATCATATATTTAGTATTTGGATTTATAGGATTATTTAATGGATTTTTATTACATTTTTATAAAATAATATCTTGGTATGATACATTTACACATTTTGTTTGGGGAATAGTAGCTGGTATATTAAGTTTATTTTATCTAGATATTTTTAAGATTAAGTGCAATATAATATACATAATAATAGATTACAATATAAGTATATCGTAATATATTGTGGTTGTCAATAGATTACAATATAATATTTAAAATATTATTTATAATTATATTTTGCTTAGGATTGTCGGCATTTTGGGAAGTTTTTGAATTTACAGTTGACAGCATAATAGATTCTGATATGCAAAGAAGAGCAACTGGAGTATTTGATACAATGAAAGATATAATAGCAGGACTGTTTGGTTCAATTTCATTTGCAGTATCATATTTATTTAAATATAAAATTAGTAATTAAGGAGGATTTTATGGAAGAAAAAATTTTAGAATTATTAAAAAAATCTGATAAAGCATTATCAGTTAATGAAATAAATGATTTATTAGGATATAAAACAGTAGACGAATTAAAAGAAGTACTTAAAACATTAAATGAAATGGAAGATAATTTAAAATTATATAGAACAAAGAAAAATAATTATTTATTATTTAATAACTCACATTTAAAAATAGGAGATTTTATAGCTAATAAAAAAGGTTTTGGATTTGTTGATATAGAAGGTGATCAAGATGTTTTTATAGCACCTACTAATATAAATGGAGCAATTCATGGAGATAAAGTAATTGTAGAAATAACATCACCTAAAGGAATAGATTTAGAAGGTAGAATTTTAAAAATAGTAGATCGTAAGTTTAAACAAATGGTAGGAGAAGTTTATTATAGAAATAACATGCCTTATTTAAAACTTGATGATGAAAGAGTTAAACTAAATATTGAAATAGATAAAAATAAAACTATGAATGCTATGCCAGGACACAAAGTATTAGTTAAAATTACAAATAAAGTTAAGGATAATACTTATAGGGCTGAAGTTATTAAAATTTTAGGACATGTAAATGATCCTGGGGTAGATATATTATCGATTACTTATGAAATGGGTGTTCCATATGAATTTAGTGAAGAAGTTATAAAACAATTAGATGATATACCATTTGAAGTGAGAAAAGAAGATTTAAAAAATAGAACTGATTTAACTGATGAAGTAATATTTACTATAGATGGCGATGATACTAAGGATATAGATGATGCTATATCAATTGAAAAAAAAGGTAAAAACTATATTTTAGGAGTACATATAGCTGATGTTTCTTATTATGTAAGACCAAATACACCACTTGATAATGATGCTTATGAAAGAGGAACAAGTGTTTATTTAGCTGATAGAGTAATACCTATGTTACCACATAAATTATCGAATGGAATATGTTCATTAAACCCAAATGTAGAACGTTTAGCTATTTCATGTATCATGGAAATAGATGAAAATGGTAATGTTGTAGATTATGATATAAAACAAACTATAATTAAATCTAGAATTCAAATGACTTATAAAAAAGTAAATAAAATATTAGAAGAAAATATAGTTCCAGAAGGCTATGAAGAATTTGTTGATAAATTAAAATTAATGGAAGAATTATCTCATATTTTAAGAAAAAACAAAGAAAGAAGAGGCTATATTGATTTTGATATAGATGAAGCTAAAATAATAGTAGATGAAAAAGGAAAAGCAATAGATGTTAAGTTAAGAGATAGAAACACTGGAGAAATGATGATTGAAGATTTTATGATTGCAGCAAATGAAACAGTTGCAACTCATATATATTTTATGGATTTACCATTTATATATCGTGTTCATGGGGAACCAAGTGAAGAAAAAATAACTACATTTATGAGATTTTTAAATATATTAGGTTATAAAATAAAAGCTGATACATCTAAATTAACGCCAAAATTAATGCAAGATATTTTAAAACAATTAAAAGATAAAAAAGAATTTCATCTTTTATCCTCTCTTTTATTAAGAAGTATGCAAAAAGCTATTTATGATTATACTAATATAGGACACTTTGGTATTGCAAGTAAGTGTTATACTCACTTTACATCTCCAATTCGTAGATATCCAGATACTACAGTTCATAGACTACTTAGAACATATTTGTTTGATAATAAATTAGATAATGATACTATTAAATACTATGAAAACACTTTACCAGAGGTTGCTAAACACACATCTATGTGTGAACGTAGAAGTATAGAATGTGAAAGAGCAGTAGATGATATGAAAAAGGCCGAATATATGATGGATCATATAGGTGAAGAATTTAGTGGTATTATCTCATCAGTTATGAATTTTGGTATGTTTGTTGAATTACCTAATTTAATTGAAGGATTAGTTAGAATAGATACATTATCTGATGATTATTATACGTATGATGAAAATTCATTTGCTATAATAGGTAGAAAAAATAAAAGAGGATATAGATTAGGTGATGAAGTTAAAGTAAAAGTAGTAGCAAGTGATAAGTTAAAAAGAACAATTGATTTTGAAATAGTAAAGGATACTAAAGATGGAAATACTAAACAGGAAAGCTAATTTTGATTATGAAATAATAGATACTTATGAATCTGGTATAGTTTTAACTGGAACTGAAATTAAATCTATAAGACTAGGTAAAGCAAATTTGAAAGATAGTTATGCCATTATTAAAAATAATGAAATATTTTTACTTAATATGCATATAAGTAGTTATGAACAAGGTAATAGATTTAATCATGAAGAAACTAGAACGAGAAAACTTCTTTTACATAAAAAAGAAATACTAAAATTAAGAGATAAATTAGAACTTGATGGTTTAACACTCATACCACTTAAATTATATTTTAAAAATGGCAAGGCTAAAATATTAATAGGTTTAGCCCGAGGTAAAAAGAATTATGATAAAAGGGAATCTATTAAGAAAAAAGATATGGATAGACAAGTTTTAAGAGATTTAAAAGGTATATAATGAATATAAAAAGAGTAGATTTAAGTCTAGAAAATATTGAAGCATTAGAATGTTTAAGATATGATGCTTATAAAATGAATTCATTAGAAATTCCTTATTTAGAAACTTTTTATGCAAACGAAATGAAAAAAGGTAAATATGTAGTGTATGCTTGTTATATTAATTTAGAATTAGTAGCAGCTTGTTATGTATCTAATGCACATAAATTGTATATAGAGCAGATATTCGTTAAAGAAAAATATCAATCTATGGGAATTGGTAAAACATTACTTCAGTATGTATTGAGTAATAAAAAAGAAATAGAAGAGTATTTTAATGAAGAATATGATTATAGTTATTTAAGTCCTAAATCTAATTCATACAATAAATATTATGAAAATTTAGGCTTTAGGGAAGTTGATAGTATGTATATGAAAAAAAGATTGTAATTAATTTATAGTGAATCTAATTGATTTTAGTTAGATTATATGCTATAATTTCCTTACTTGGGGTCGTAATAGTTTCGACAGAAATGATTTTTTATAAAATGCAAGCCGTAAGATATACGATACATTCAAAAAAATAAAATAACTGGAAACAGAAATCAATTAGCTTTCGCTTAATAATTTAGAAGGCTGCTTTATTACTTCTTTACCTACGGGAAGTAAATAAGGCTCGATTAGTAGGTTATATTATATATTTTGATTTATGATATATAAAGAATTTTGATAAATCTAACTAAATAAAATTTTGATAATTTATTATTATTTAGGACAACAACAAATTATATAAACTTGTAGACTTTTATAAAATACATTTTTGGACAGGGGTGCAATTCCCCTCGACTCCACCATTGAGGTTAAAAGTCGCACTTTAGCGATTATTATATAGATAAAGTTCATAGTATTTGATATTATGGGCTTTTTTCATGTCTAAAGGAGTTGATGAATATTTATGAAAACGACCATAGAAACTTTAGAATTTCCTTGTGAATTTAAGAAAAAACTTAAAATGAAAGCTAGTTTAGGTAATTTAAGTATTAGTTTTACTCCAGGACATTTAATTAAAATTAATAATACCAATTTAAGCATTACAGAGCCATATAAGATAATTGTTAAAAATAAGTCTAATACATTAGTGGCATATTTATATGAAGATAACGATAAGATATATTTACCTATTTCAAATGCTATTATATCTTTTACTAAATTTGTTACTATTCTTAATAAAATGAACAAAATGGGAAGATAAGTTACCAGTTATTTTACCAGTAAAATTACCAGTAAAAATGGTAGATTTTTGGATGTTGCCATTACTAGAAGACTATGGTATTCTATGTATTGTAGAAGATAATTCTCTAGATATAGGTTAAAATTTACTTAGTAATTTGCCATATCATTTGCAGAGTGAATTACAGTATGATTTGCCTAGTAATTTACCATACCATTTACAGAGTAATTTACTATACAAAGTCACTAGTAAGTTCCATACTATGTGTGGTAATATGGTATTGTAGAATTAGATTTTACATCAAATACTCTTTTATTCTCCCAAAAGTAGTATTTAAAAACTTAAATTAGCTATTAAACACAAGGAAAAGTTAAAAACCTTGTGTTTTTTCGTGTTCAAAAGAAAGGATTGGTGATTAAATGGAAGAGAATAAGAAAATAATAGCGGGACTTTATCCTAGAGTATCAACTGAGGATCAAAGTAGATTCGGTCATAGTTTAGATGAACAAGAAGATAGACTTAAAAAACTATGTGAATTTAAAGATTATGAAATATATAAAGTATATCGTGAAGAAGGAGTGTCTGCTAAAGATACAAATAGACCTAAATTTAAAGAGATGATACAAGATATGAAAGATGGCAAGATAAATAAGATAATAGTCTATAAACTTGATAGATTAACTCGTTCTATTCAAGATTTAGAAAATATTTGTAAGATGTTAGAAGAATATAATTGTGATTTAGAAAGTGTTACTGAAGAAATTAATACTGGAAATGCTAATGGTAAATTTTTTATTAGAATGCTCACTATACTTGCTCAATTAGAAATCGAAAGAACAAGTGAAAGAACTAAATTTGGGCTTATTGGTGCTGCAAAAAAGGGTCATATATCTGGACAACTTGCACTTGGATATACTAAAAAAGACAAGAGTAAAAAATTAGTGATTGATGAGTTAGAAGCAGATACTGTAAAAAGAATTTTTAGTATGTATCTAGAAGGTTCATCAGTATGTCATATATGTGAAGAATTTAACGAAGAAAATGTTTTAAATAGGCATTGGGCAACTACTACAGTAGATAAAATTTTATCTAATAAGATTTATATTGGAAGTATTGAATATGGTAAAAGAGATAAAAAGAATACTCAAATCTTCGAAGATGTAGTCCCTGCCATTATAGATAAAACTACATTTGAGTGTGTTCAAAAAAGAAAAGAGAAAAATCTAAAAAATTACAAAAGAAAAAGGACCTATATTTTTATGCAAAAGATACTTTGCCCTAAATGTCATAAAATTATGGGTGGTGAATCTAGTACAAGTGGAACTGGAGATAAACATATTTATTATAAATGTAATTGTTGTAAAAAAAGAATTAGTGAAAAGAAAATTGAAAAAGAACTTATGAAATTTTTAAATGATATGTTAGATTTTTTCTTAATCATTGATAACTCATTTAAACCATCAATGTGTAGAGATATAGAAGAAGAAATAACTAAATATGAAAAAATGGAAGATGGACTAAATGATAAAATAACTAGAATTAAACAAGAATTTATGGATGGAGAAATAGCTGCTAAAAGTTTTGAAAAAGAACTTCACTATTTAGAAAAAGAAATCAAAAATATTGAAATAAAAAGTGCTGAATTAAAAGATTTGAAGCAAAATAATGAGCATAAACAAGATGTGGAATTATTTTTCAATATGAAAGAAATAGAAAAATTAAAACTAAAATCTGAATATGTAAAAGAACATAATCTTTGGAATCAATTGAGTCAAGAACAAAAACAATATATCATTAATAAATATATTGATGAGATAGAAATCAGTTCAGATAATAATCATAATATTTCGATTTTAAATATCATATTCAATAAAAATGAGATTGAAAATATTGGACTTATGTTTAGAAATGATTGCTTTGATATGATAGTAAATGTAGAAGATAGAGATATTATTTTATCCAATATAAAAAGCAAAGAAGAAACTAAAAATTATATTAATACATTAAGAAAATTTTATAATGTAGTTGAAACAGAAATTACTAGTGAATTATTTGATATTAATGATTATAGTGAAGATATTATTCAAATAATTCCACAAGAAAAAAGAATAAATTTGAAAAAAATAAATTTACAATATTACAAATTGAGGTATAGAAATATATCTCATTTTTTAATTTAAGGGGGTTGATAAAATGAATTATTTTTTTAAATTTTTAGTACCACAATTATTAGAATATTTTGATAGTGATAAAGAAAAAGTATTAGAATTTATTCCAAAAATTGTGAAAGAAAATTATAAAAATGAATTAGAAAATATAAAGAGTAAAAAAATGTAAAAATTAGGTATAGGTTCAAAAAAGGTTGACATAAAATCCCTTTAAAATAAGGATAAAATGACTAATCTATACAAAAATGAACTACAAAAAGGTTAAAAAAGGTTCTTTTCGCAAGTGCGGAAAGTGTTGGTGGTGCACTTTTGAGGTTTCTAAATCCTTTGTTTTCGAGAATTTAGAAAATTCGTGGTGTATTCCCATATCCTGTTGTATAAAAAATTTTAACTATTTTTAGAGAAAGGAGGAATTTTGAATATGAAATTTAGTGTAGCATTAAATGAAAAAGAAAGCATATTACTTTTAGATTATATGAAAGAAAATAACATTAAAAGTAAAGCTGAAGCAATAAGAAAATGTTTGAGAACTGCTGTAAGTATAGAAGCAAAATATGATATGTTAAAAGACATAGATAGCAAATTAAATAGAATAATTTATAGAGAAAATATTCAGAAAAAATTATTAGAACAGTTTTATGCAAATATGGAATTTCCAGTTGATAAAGATATAAAAACTGAACCAGGCCTAGTTAGATTTTATGAAAAAAATAATTTTTATAGTAATAAAATTATAGATTAATTTTATGTAGGTTAATGACTTAATAAATGAAAAATGATATAATTATTTACGAAAGAAAAGGACAATATCAGGTGATGTTTTATGGATTATTATTATATTAACAAGAGAGATTTAAATTCTAATTATTTTCATTTTACAGATAGGAAAAATTTAGAATCTATTAAGTCTAAGGGATTAGTACCAAATATAGGTGTTAATGCAAAAAACATAGAAAAAACTAAAAAAATATTTTTTGTAGAGGGATTAGATAATTTGTTAATTTTATTTGATTGTTGGATTAACGCCTTATATTATATTCCTGTTATTCCATTTATTTATACATTAGGAGCTTTTTTCTTAAGACATAAATGGTTTCCAAATATAATTGGTGATAGTTATTTTAAAGTTTTGAAGGTAAGCAAATTACATCAAAAACGAGCTTTTAAGAGATTAGATAAAATATTAGATTATGGGATACTTTTAAAATTAGATTTAGAAGAAAATATTGATTTTAGATATGACGATAAAGATGAAATAAAATCCCGTGGCTATATTAAAAGACATTTAGAAGTATGTGGATATTCTGAAAGATATTCAGATTTAAATAGTAATATAATGGATAAATGGAATATGCATACTCTAACCAATCATATAGTTAATAACAAAAAAATAAAGGTTTGTTACTTGGAAAATGGTAGTTCTAACCTTAGAGATATATTTAATTATTGTTTAAAAAATACTAAAATAGACTATAAAAGTATTTGCCCAGAATTATGTGCCTATTTAAAATATAAAGGTTATGAGGATGTATAAAATGGAAAAAAGTAATATTAAAAATATTGATATTAATTACTTAAAAAGCATTGGCTTTAAAAAAAGTCAAATCTGTTTAATTTATGATTTGATTCATAAAGGTATTGAAGAGCAAATATATACTAACATTCATTTTCCATATCATAATATAGAGCATATTGAGAGGGTATTATGTTATTGCATTTGGATATTAAATATGAAAATTAGTAAAGGTGAGTTTTTAAAAAATACTGATATTTTATTGTATGCTGCCTTATATCATGACTGTGGTAGAAGTTTAATTGTTTCTAATAAAAAGCATGGAATTGTTGGAGCAAAAATTGCTAAAGAAAAATTAAAAAGAAATTTTAATGATAAAGATTTAAATTCAATAGGACTACTAATTGAAACTCATGCTAAGCCAAACGATATTGTTGATTTTAAAAACTATAAATTTACTGAAAGTGAAAAAGAAAATATTCAAATTTTATCAAATATATTAAAAGATGCCGATGCATTAGATAGAAATAGGATTAAAGTATTTAAATTTGCTCAATGTAATCCTAATTATTTAAGGACTAATGAGACAAAAGAAATATACCATATTAGTAATATATTTTTAAAAAAGTATGAAGAAGCAAAAAGTAAAACTAGAGGTATTAAGTAAATTTTGATGTTAAATGAATGAAATAATATTGTATAAATGTATTTAAATGCGTTATAATTTATTTATCAAATACAAATGAACTTATTTTTTGCTGATGAGTGCAAAACCCCATCAGTAAACGCACCATTGGCGAATCTGTTCGAACTATTCGAATTTTGATATATAGAATCAATCAGAAATGATTGATTTTTTCGTGAAAAAATATTAAATAAATTAGAAGAATATAGCAATTATGATTTTGGCATAAAAGTTATAAGTGAAAAATATGATAATGATAAAAAGATAAAATAAGACTTAATTTCGTTAAATAAAAAAACAAAAGATATGCAGACAGAAATGAAAGAGATGCTTAATGAAAATTTAAGGAATAATGATTGTATGAAATATACTCATTTTCTATTTGATAGGGCTTATACAAAATATACGGGGATAGATAAAAGATTTTTTGATAAATTAAAGAATGATAAATAAAAAAACGTTGAATATTATTTTTTAGTAAGAAAACAAAAAACTATATATTATGATATAATTATAATATATAATTTTGAAACAATATTTATATTTTTTTGAAAAGTTTAATTTATTATTAAAATAGTATTATCAAAAGAATATTAATTTATGAAAAAATAATTTAAGGATTTTAGTAAAATTTATTGAGTTATGTTTTTAGTTTTTGGAGTGATTTTGTGAATAAAAGATTTTCAGCTGTTAGCTCAGCAGTTTTTAATTCATTTTGTGATTTTAATTTGGATGTTGCAATAAATGAATATAATATGTATAAGGTACTATTATATTCTAGTATAATTTCACTTTTTGTTCAAATTATATACTCATTTTTTTCTGGTATAAGTATTACAATTTCTTCAATACCTATTATACTTGTTTACGGATTAATTATATTGCTAGGGTATATGTGTTATGTAAAATCATTAAAATGCCTACCTATTGGATTAATAGCACTTCTTGAAAATTCGGATTTATTTATAGTTTTAATTATAGATATATTTTTAGGTAATATTAAATTATCACTTAAATTTATCATACTATTCATATTATTCGTATTTTCAGTTTTTTGGTTTACTATTGAAACTAATAATATTGAGAAAAATGAGATGAAAAAAATTAAATATATAGGTTTTATATTTATTTTTCTATCTATTTTATTTTATGCAGTTGAACCATATATTATAAAATATGCTATGAAATTAGGGGCTAATGAAGTTGCAATCAATTTTGGATACAGTTTTTTGGCAATTCCGTTTTTCTTTTTTAAATGTAAAAAAGATAATAATTTAAAATGTAATGATAAAAGATTTAGGAATCTAGTATTTATTATAGGATTCTGTGAAGCATTTTATTATATACTTGGAACTATAGGATATATGTATGAGTCTGCTGTGATTGTTAACATTATAGGTGAACTTAGAGTATTTCTATTAGTTATATTGTCAGTAATATTTAAACTAGATAAAATGAATTTAAAAAAGTTTATTGCAACTATACTTGGAATTATATCAATAACTCTAATATACTTTATTTAAAATTCAATATTTAATTTTTCATACTTAATATTTATAATAGTTTCTCCATAGTAATATGGAGCAATTTGGTAATAATTAAATAGTATTTTTAAACCATTTTCAGTTAATACAAAATTTTTAAAGTTTTCTTTATTTGGTAGAGTTCCTTCGTACATCATATCTTTATTATAATTTATCTGAAATTTTTTATCACTAGATAATATATTTCTAGATTCTTTAGATAGACTATTTAGTATATTTTTATTTAAATCAATTAAAGAGTCAATATTAATGAATTCATTATTTAGAGTATCATAGTTAATTGTAGTTATAAAATGATTTGGATGAGCTCCACCAGTAAACATTTCTATATTAAATACAAATGAAATATAGTTTTTATAAGTATATTCATCATAATTTATATATAATGTGTAATATAGATTTTCTTGTATTTTATATTCATTAATAGCATCTTTAAATTCTTTAATGTATGTATCTATAATATTATTTATTTCTTTATCAAGTAAATCATAATTTGTTATAGGAAAGTATATATTAATTTTATTTTTATGCTCATCATCTATAGTGTTTATTTTACTTACACTATAATATATATTTTTATTGTTTTCATAATTTTTATAGTTAAATATGTATAAACTTAAAAGTATTATAGATACTAAAAGTATAATATATTTTTTAATAATAATCACCAATACATCATATGAAAACTAATATTTATTTTTGACAAAACAAGTAATATAATGATATAATTAGGTAACTTAAGAGGTGATATGATGAAAATTAATTCAGTTTCATTAGCTGTTACAGCAGTAAGAAGAAGTCAATATCCAACTGATGAAAAACCTGAATTTTTATTAGTTGGTAGATCAAATGTAGGTAAAAGTAGTTTTATTAATACAATAATAAATAGAAAAAATTTTGCTCGTACATCAGCTACTCCAGGTAAAACACAAACTATCAATTTTTATTTGGTAAATGATGAATTTTATTTAGTTGATGCACCAGGATATGGGTATGCTAAAGTAAATAAAGATAAACAAAAAAAGTTTGGTCTTATGATGGAAGATTATTTAACTAATAGAAAGAATTTGAAACAAGTATTTATGTTAGTCGACTTTAGACATAGATTATCTAATGATGACATTATGATGTATAATTTTTTAAAATACTATAAATTACCTGTTACAATAGTTGCTACTAAAGTAGATAAAATAGGTATAACAAAGCATCAACAACAAAGAAATTTATTATTAAATGATTTAAATTTAGTAGTTGGTGATGAATTTGTAATGTTTAGTAATATTACAAAAATAGGTAAGGATGAAGTACAACAAAAAATAGAAAGAACGATTTAATAATCACTTTTAAATATTATTCATAGACTATTATAGGTGGTTTATGAAAACTATTGTAAGTGACGATAGAATAATCGTTTATTTAAA
>ERZ859923.788-NODE-788-length-15865-cov-2.439469_pt1 | contig 15865 bp, 16 predicted proteins | sample MGYA00510116_ERZ859923 | MGnify/ENA primary metagenome ERZ859923 (study PRJEB30046, sample SAMN00715168) | human gut metagenome | study: EMG produced TPA metagenomics assembly of the A metagenome-wide association study of gut microbiota in type 2... | reverse complement strand
CAACAAGAATTTCAAATGACGTCACAAGAAGTGTGGTAAAAAAAGAAGACCTAGAAGAAAATTTAAGATTAACTATTATGGATGAACAATTAAGGGTAAGTTCAAAAATAAAAAGACTTGCTTATGGTAGAAGATATTAGGAGGATATTATGGTAAATATAAAAGAAGATGAATATTTAAGTAAATTAAATCATAGCTGTGCTCACTTATTAGCACAAGCTGTTAAACATTTATATCCAAATGCAAAATTTTGGGTAGGACCTGTAATAGAAGAAGGATTTTATTATGACATTGATTTAGGCGATGAAGTAATAACAGATGAAGTATTAGAACACTTAGAAAAAGAAATGAAAAAGATTTCTAAAGATGGTAAAAGAATAGTAAGACATGAAATAACTAAAGAAGAAGCTTTAGAAATGTTTAAAGATGATCCATATAAAATAGATTTGATTTCTAGAATGGATCCTAAAGAAACTGTTATAACATGTTATACTCAAGGGGATTTTACTGACCTTTGTCGTGGACCACATGTTGATACTGTAAAAGAGTGTAAGTATTTTAAACTACTAAAGGTAAGTGGAGCATATTTTAAGGGAGATTCTAATAATAAAATGCTTCAAAGGGTGTATGGAATATGTTTTGCTAACGAGGAAGATTTATTAAATCATTTAAAAGAGTTAGAAGAATTAAAAGAAAGAGATCATAGAAAAATAGGTAAAAATTTAGGAATATTTATGAATCATGATTTAGTTGGAAAGGGTATGCCTTTGTGGCTTCCAAATGGTTCTATTATAAGAAAACAACTTGAAAACTATATATATGAAAAAGAAGAAAAATTAGGATATTATCATGTATATACCCCATGTGTAGGAACTGTTGATTTATATAAAACATCAGGTCACTGGGATCATTATAAAGAAAATATGTTTCCTTCTATGAAAGTTGATGATGAAGAATTTGTTTTACGTCCAATGAACTGTCCACATCATATGTTAGTATATGGTAATCAAATTCATTCATATAAAGAATTACCAATTAAAATAGGTGAGTTTGCAACTGATTTTAGATATGAAGCAAGTGGTGCTGTTAAGGGTCTTGAACGTGTTAGATGTATGTGTCAAAACGATGCGCACTTATTTGTAACTAAAGAACAAATAAAAGAACAATTTAAAGAAGTCGTTAATTTAATATTAGATGTATATAAGGATTTTGGCATTAAAAATTATAAATTTAGATTATCATTAAGAGATAAAGAAGATAAACATAAATATTTTGATGATGACGAGATGTGGAATAATGCTGAAAATAAATTAAGAGAAGTTTTAGATGAATTAGGTTGTGATTATACTGAGGCAATAGGCGAGGCTGCATTTTATGGTCCTAAGTTAGATGTTGAAGTAAAACCAGCAGTAGGTCCAGAAGTAACACTTTCAACTTGTCAATTAGATTTCTTATTACCTAGAAGATTTGAATTATCTTATATAGATCAAAATGGAGAAAAACAAACTCCAGTAGTATTACATAGAGCTATATTTGGTACATTTGATAGATTTACAGCCTTTTTATTGGAAGAAACTAAAGGTGCTTTACCATTTTGGTGTAGTCCTGTTCAAGTAAATGTTATACCTGTAAATAATAAATATCATCTAGATTATGCAACTGATATTAAAAATAAATTAAAAGATTTAAATTTTAGAGTAAATCTAGATTCTAGAGAAGAAAAACTAGGTTATAAATTAAGAGAATCAGTAGTTAATAAGACACCAATTACGGTTATATTAGGACAAAGCGAAGTTGATAATAATACCATTTCATATAGATTATATGGTAGTGAAGATACTACTACAATTTCAATTGATGAGTTTATAAATTTTTTAAATGATAAAATTAAAAATAAAGATTAATTTTACATCAGCACTATAACTTTAATTAGTTATGTGCTTTTTTGTTAAATATATCAAAATTATATTGTAACCATATTGACAAGTATGTAAATCACTGTATAATAATAACACATGTAATTTAAAAAAAGATTGACAAATAAACTTATTTGAATTACAATTTAATTGTATGAATAAGGTCTTATTTCTTGCATACAATAAAAAAAGAGATACATTTAACTTGGTGTGTTAGATGTTTCTCCAAATACTTGAATGCGCATCTAATTCAATTCCGTTAAGTCTTGATTAGATGCTATTTTTTTGTGTTGTTTGTTGAAAAAATTATTCCGAAAATAGTTAAAACTATTATCAATATTACTTCGGATGAATTCAAAACCAAACACCCCCTCTGTATAATATTTTTTTATCATACATTCACCTCCAATTCTGTTATTACAGTAAATGGAGAATAAGTGCTGGGGGCACTAGCATCTAACAGCTAAATGATATCTCTTTAATCATTGTAAACTAAAATATCGTTAATTGCAATAATTATTTTAAATTTAGTTTATTAATTATTTTTTTCAAATATAATCTTAAAACTAAATTTGTTTTATCTTTATTGTCAAAAAATATAACTCTATCATTTTTATCAATATTGCTTATTCTACTTATATTTACTAAACAACAATTTTTACTCAATACAAATGTAAGCACAAAAAAACCACCAATTAGTGGTTAATTTTTATAAATGGTGTCTCAGAAGGGATTCGAACCCCTGACCCACGCCTTAGAAGGGCGTTGCTCTATCCAGCTGAGCTACTGAGACATCTAACAAAATAAATTATACTATATATTTTACAAATGTTCAATACTTTTTTAACTTTTTTGTAAAAATTTTGATATACTTATTATAGGTGATAGAATGAATAAAATAAAAAAAGCTGTAATTCCTATAGCAGGAATGGGTACAAGATTTTTACCAATTACAAAATCAGTACCTAAGGAAATGCTTCCTATAGTAGATAAACCTACACTTCATTATATAGTTAAAGAATGTGTAGAAAGTGGTATTGAAGAGATTTTGTTTATAACTAATTCAAATAAAAAATGCGTCGAAGATTATTTTGATAAAAATTATGAACTAGAAAGTAGGTTATTACAAAATAATAAAATAAAAGAGTTGGATATGATAAAAGATATACATAATATGTGTAAAATATATTATATAAGGCAATCAGAACCAAATGGGAGTGCTGATGCAATAAAACTAGCTTCTTCTTTTGTAGGAAGTGATGATTTTGCTATTTTACTTGGTGATGATTTAATGAAATATGAAACTCCAGTTTTAGAACAATTAATTAAAATGTATGAGAAATATGATGCAAATATAATAGGTGTTCATGAAGTAGAAGAGGATTTAAAAAGTAGATACGGTATAGTTGAAGTAAAAGATGATAAAATTATAAAAATGATCGAAAAACCAAATTCATCTGAAACTAGTAGTAATATAGCAATTACTGGTAGATATATTGTAAAAAATGAAATTTTTAAAGAAATAGATAAATTAAATAGAGGTAAAAACGGTGAATATCAATTTACTGATGCTTTATTAAAACTAATGAGCTATCAAGATTTTTACGCTTGTAAATTTAATGGAACTTATTTTGATATAGGGTCAAAAATGGGATATATAAAAGCAATATTATCTTATGCGTTAGATAGCGATTTACACGATAGTGTTGAGGAATATTTAAAAGAATTAATATAAGATTTATTGTAGTAAAGGGTAAAATGTGCTAAAATTATCTAGGGAGAGAGTTTATGGAAAAATATATACCAGATATATACCAAAAAAGTATATACAAAATAAATTATGAATCACTTTATTCTCGTGGAATAAAATGTTTAATTATAGATTTAGATAACACTTTAGCACCAATAACTTTAAAAACACCAAATAAAAAAATAAAAGATTTAATATCTTCTTTAAATAAAATGGGATTTAAGATTATTATATTTTCTAGATCACTAAAAAAAACTAAAGTATTTAGTGATGCATTAGGTGTTGATGTATTATTTAAGTCATTTAAATCATTAAAAAAATTTTTTACAAAGATTATAGCTGACTATAATTTAGATATAGAAAATGTAGCTTTAATAGCAAATCAAATGGTAAAAGATATTAAATGTGGAAATTTAGTCGGTATTACTACTATTTTAGTAAATCCTATTGGTAAAAAAGAGTATTTTACAACTTACACTAGTAGAGTTTTAGAAAATATTATATCAAAAAAATTAAGAGAAAATGATTTATTTACTAAAGGAAAATATTATGAATAAATGTATAGGATGTGGAGATTATACTCTAAATACTCTTTGTGAAAGATGTTTTAGAATAAAAAATTATAATGATTATAAAATGATTAGTAAAACAAATAATGATTTTATACCAATACTAGAGAACATTAATAAGTCTGATTTGGTTGTATTAGTAGTAGATTTATTTAACATAGGGGATATTTCTATATTTAGAAAGTATTTAAAAAATGATATATTATTAGTTTTAACAAAAAGAGATATATTACCTAAAAATTTATATGAAGAAAAATTACTTAATTACGATTATAAAATAAATTATGTTGATAAGATTATTATTAGTAGTATGAAAAATTATAATTATGATTTATTATTAGAAAAGATTAAAATGTATAAAAAATCTAATAGTGTTTATGTTGTTGGGTATACTAATGCAGGAAAATCTACTATGATTAATAAGTTATTGTATAATTACTCAACTAATAAAACAGAGATAACTACAAGTCCACTACCTAGTACTACTTTAAATTCTATTGAAATAAAATTAGATGATAGTTTAACTTTAATAGATACGCCAGGACTTTTAGATAGTAAAGATATAATAAATTATTTAAGTAGTGATGAAATAAAAAAAATAATTCCAAAACGTGAAATAAAGCCGGTTACTTATCAGGTGAAAGGTAAGCAAATATTAATTATAGATGATATTTTAAAAATAGAAGCAAGCAATATTGATTTAACTTTCTTTATTTCTAATAATTTAGAAATTAAAAGATATTATAAAGATAATAATTTATTAAGCAACTATAATAAAAATATAGTAAATGTAGATAAAAATGATATAGTTATTAAAGGACTTGGTTTTATTAAAACAAATAAAAAAAGTGTAATTACAATATACACTAAATATCCTATAGATGTTTTTGTAAGGAAGAGTTTGATATAGAAGCTTTGATGAAGGCTTCTATTATTTTTTTACTATTTATATCTTTATCATAGTTTTTTTCAGGGTGCCACTGTACTCCTAGATTAAATACACCATCTTTATAAACTGCTTCGATTACATCATTTTCTTTAGCGGCTATTTTATAACTTCCTGAATTCGCAACTTTATAGTTATGAAAACTATTTACGAGTATTTCATCAGTATCTAATAATTCATATAAAAATGAATTATTTTCTATTTTAACTTTATGTTTGTAATCAGCATCTTCATAATGATTTTCTATTTTAATATTTTTATTATCATTGTTATAATTACACATAATTTGCATACCCATACAAATTCCAAGTAGAGGTATATTATTTTTATTACAATAATCACATATGAAACTATCTATTTCAAATCTTTTAGTTCCGCCAGGCATAATTATCCCATTACATAATTTTAAAGTTTCAATTAAATCGTTTATTTCGCTATCAGTCATTTTAGGCGCATCAGCAGGTTTTGTCTTTGTATAATCTATCTCTTGTGTTGGTAGTATTAATAGTGGGATACCACCATATTTTATTATACATTTTCTATAGTTATCAAATACACATATTACACTTTTATCATATACACTTTCGTATCTTCCGATAATTCCTATTATAGGTTTCATATAATCACCATTTTTATTATACCATATTTCTTTTTATTCTTGTATTGTTTAAAAAAAAATGTTAGAATATAGATGGTAGGTGACTTATGGAAGAAACAAAAATATATACAAAAGATGAAATCAATGCGGCATTAATTGAGTACACAATAAAAGAAGTTATTAGTATTTTAGAAGAAAGAGGATATAATGCTAAAAACCAATTAATTGGTTATTTAATATCTGGTGATCCAGGATATATTTCTTCATTTAAAGATGCGAGAAATAAGATAACTAAATTTGATAGGGTTCAACTATTAGAGGTTTTAGTTGATAAGTTTTTAAAATGAGATATTTAGGACTTGATTTAGGAACTAGAACACTTGGAATTTCATATTCAGAAGGGATAATTGCTTCTAGTATTAAGACAATAAGATATACTGAAGAAGAAAAATTATTAAACGATTTAAAAGAAGTTATTGATTTTTATAAAGCTGATATACTTGTTTTGGGTCTACCTAAAAATATGGATAATACTATAGGTCCACGAGCATTAGAAACTTTAAAATTTAAAGAAAAATTAGAATCTTTAGGGTATAAGGTTGAAATGCAAGATGAAAGATTATCTACTGTATCTGCTCATAATTATATGATAGAAGCTGATATGTCTAGGAAAAAAAGAAAACAAAAAGTTGATGCACTGGCAGCAACTATTATCTTACAAACATATTTAGAAAGAAGGAAATAAAATGAACGATGAAAAAATGACTTTTAAAGTAATGGATGAAACTGGACGTGAAGTTGAATGTGAAGTATTATTTACATTTGAATCAACTGAAACTAAAAAAAATTATATAGTATATACTGATAATACGACTGATAGCGAAGGTAATACTAAAGTTTATGCATCAATTTATAATCCTGGTGAAGAAAACTTAAAATTAGAACCAATAGAAACTGATAAAGAGTGGAAAATAATTGAAACTGTATTAAATGAATTACAAGAAGAAGTTAATAAAGGTACTAGCGAATAATTACAATGAAAAAAATAGTAATATCACTTACAAGTGTAATAATTATTATTTTTTTAATTTTACTTCTTTATATTTATTCAATTAGTGCAGTAACAAAAAATAGTTCCAAAGTAACACTTGAAATAGCAGAGAATAGTACATATTATTCTATTGCTAGTTTACTTAAAGAAAATAATCTAATAAGATCAGAATTAAGTTATAAGATATATATTAAATTAAATAAACCTAATAATTTACAAGCTGGAAAATATGAACTTGATAGTAATATGAATTTAGATGAGATAATTAAAACTTTAGAGAATAATGAAATTGTTATAGAACATGGTCCAACATTTTTAATTTCAGAAGGAAAACATATTACGGATGTAGCTTATATGATAAGTACAGTCAGTAATCTAAATGAAAATGATTTATTAGAGTATTGGTCTAATGATACCGTGTTAGATGAATTAATAAATAAATATTGGTTTATAACTGATGAAGTTAAAAATTCTAAATTAAGATATAATTTAGAAGGATACTTTTTTCCTGCTACTTATGAAATAGCTTCTAAAGATGTTAGCAGCTCATATGTTACTTATATGATGTTAGATAAAACAAATGAAATTTTATCTAAATATAAAACTGAAATAGAAAATAGTAATTTTAGTGTTCATGAAATTCTAACTCTTGCATCAATTGTAGAAAATGAAGCAATTCTATCTAGTGATAGACCAAAAATTGCAAGAGTATTTTTAAATAGATTAGATAATGATATGCCACTACAAAGTTGTGCTACTATAGGCTATGCTATTAATGAATGGAAATTAACTTATACTTTTTCTGATTTATCAGTAGATTCACCTTATAATACATATAAATATTTAGGCTTACCTGTAGGTCCTGGAAATATGCCAGGCGAAGATTCTATTAAAGCAGTATTGTATCCAGACGATAATGATTATTTATATTTTTTAGCAAATGTATATGATTCAAGTGATAATAAGACTTATTATTCAAGGACTTACTTTGAACATCAACAAAAATGTTTAGAGTATTTAAATAAAGCATGTTAGAAATAGAAAAATATGCATATGAAAATTCTATTCCAATAATGCAAAAGGATGGAATTGAATTTTTAACTAAATTCATTTGCGAAAATAATATAAAAAAAATTTTAGAAATAGGTACTGCTATAGGGTATTCCGCAATTAAAATGTGCCTAGCTAGTACTGATGTTACCGTTACAACTATAGAACGTGATAAAGCTAGATATGATATGGCTTTAGAAAACATTAAAAAATTTAATTTGGAAGATAGAATAACTTGTATTTATGGAGATGCTTTAGATATTGCTATAACAGGTAGTTATGATTTGATTTTTATAGATGCAGCTAAAGCTCAAAGCATTAAATTTTTTAACAAATATACTGAGTTTTTAAAAAAAGGTGGATATGTAGTAACTGATAATTTATCATTTCATGGGTTAGTTAATTCAAACCAAGAGATGAGTAGAAATTTAAAACAATTAGTAAGAAAAATAAATAATTATATAGAATTTTTAAAAAGTAATACTTCTTATGAAACTAAATTTTATGATTTAGGTGATGGGGTTAGTGTAAGTAAAAAGAGGTGAGTTATGGAATCTATAGAACTTTCTGTTACTAGTGATGGATATTATGCAGTTATTAGTTATGATAGTATACATAAAAAAAGAACTAATAATCAAGATAAAATATCTATGATTGTTGATTCACTCAATATTAAAGCTACAAAAGCAATATATGATAGTGGTAATTTAAAATTGTTTTATGGTGAAGATAGTTATTTAATTTTAGATAATTATAAAAAGTATAAAAATAGATTATTATATAAAAAATTATCTAAAGCGATAGTTGATTCTACAGATATAGTAAAAACTACTAGTTCTATTAAAAAAATAGCTTTTAAGTCTTTTGTTTTTGCAACTCTTTTTACATCAGCTATCAGTTTAACGAAAAATATCAAGATAGATGTATCAGATACAGTAGATAATATAAGTACTGATAATTATGATACTAATGATACAAACACTATATTAAAACCTTTATTATCAGATTTTTATGAAATAAATAAAAAAGAATATGTAGAGGATATATGTAATTTAGATATTAATGATGAAACTTTAGAAAATGATTTTTCTTCAAGACTACAAACAAGTATTGATATATATAATAAAGTAATACCTAATAATAATATTTATCCAATAGGTGAAAGATTAAACTCTTATGAAATTAATAATATTCTAGATTTTTCTTCTAAAGAGGAATATTCATATTTTACTAAATATGCTGCTATTTATGGAATTGACCCTTATTTACTTTTAGCTCTTGCTGATAATGAAAGTAGTTTAAATCATTATGATAATATACCAGGTGGGAGTAAGTATAGAAATCATGCTGTTGGTATAACACAGCAAGAAGATCCTATTTTATATGAAAGAGAAGTAGGTGCTTATAATTATGAAACTAATAGTATTGATAAGATTAATTTAAATATGGAAAATGCTATAGACATTGAAAAAAATATTCAAATGGCTGCTATGATATTACAAAATTTATTACAAAAATATAAAAATCCATATATAGCAATACAAGCATATAATTATAGTGAATCTGTTATGGACATATTAATTTCTAGATGTGCTAGTGATAATAATTATAGTATTGATGATATTTTACTTAATCCTACACTTCTTAATTGGTATATAAAAGATATGCATAATAATCCTTTAAAATATATTAATTCTTGGTCTTATTCTACCTATGGAAATGATAATTATATTTCTTCTGTATTAGGTTTATATGTAGGAAGTGATTCTAGATATTTAGTGGATGGAGAATTATATAATTGTGATTTATTAACTGGTAATATAACAAAAGAAAAAGTAAGATAAATGAACAAGAAATTTCTTGTTTTTTATTTTATAAAAGTTATATTTTGTAGTATAATTAAATGGGTGATGAGTTTTATGAAATTATTAAAAAATAAAAAATATATAATTATGTTAATTATACTAATTCTTGTAATAATAGTAGTAGGTACCTTGTTATTTAAAATAAATAATGATGATAAGAATCTAAAGAAAGAAACATATGTTGCTTATGTAAAAATAAATCCATTAGTAAAATTAACTTTTGATGCTTCTTATTATGAATGTGGTAATGAACTTTGCAATTATAAAACTGAGGTAACAAAAATAGATTTATTAAATGAAGATGCTAATATTTATGAAAATCTAGATATAAAAGATAAAAATCTAAGTGATGTTATTGCTTCTTTAATTATAATAGCTAACACAAATTCAATAGATGTTAATAGTGTAGATGTTACTACAAATTTAAGTTATAATTTAGATGGTATTAGCAATGATATAAAAGAAAAAATAAAAGATATTGAAACTGAAGTAGAAATAAAATTTAATTACGAAAGTGTAATAAATGAAGAAAAAATTTTAGAAAATGAAATAGTTAAAAGCTATATTGTTAGTTTTGATAGTGATGCTGGAAGTGTAGTTGATAACATAACTGTTTTAGAAAATAATACTTTAATAAAACCAGCAGATCCTAAAAAGGATGGATATACTTTTATAGAGTGGCAATTAGATGGAAAAACTTATGATTTTAATAGTAAAATTGATAAAGATATTACACTAAAAGCTAAATGGCAAAAGATAAATAATAATACTTCAAAAGAAGATAACAAAACTGAAGAGAAGAAATGTACAAGTAAAAAATTTGATAAAAAATATTTTTATGTTTATGATGCAAAAGAAGTATGCGTAAAAGAAGGAAATAATGCTTTTAATAATATAAGTGACAATGTTGATTCAGATGTATTTGCATACTCTTGCAAGGAAATATTAGATGAATGTGGTAAAACATGGTATGGAGTAATATTTTATAAATGGTCAGAAAGTTTAGGAGAATATGAAGTAAATTATTAAAAATAATTAATTTTAAATTGACAAAGTATATATTTAAATAATATAATAAATGTAGTATTTGTTTGAAAGAGTATTTAAAGTTTTATTTATAAGAGAAGATGTGGATGGTGAAAACATTTAATAAAATTTAAAGAAAGACATCAAACGTTAAATATACGTGTTCCAGCGTTAATGGATTAAAGTGTATAGAAGATATCTATAAACTAAGGTGGCACCACGGTAACTCGTCCTTAGATTATGGATTTTTTTTGTATTTAGGAGGGTTTAATATGGATGAAATTTATTATGGTGTACTTATGAACAAGGTAATGATAAATGCTTGTGTGTTTGCTTTTTTACCTATATCTATTGTTGAGGGAAAAATAGAAGAAAGAGATGTAGAAATTGAAGGAGTACTTAGTGATGAGAAAGAAAAACTTTTCATTGATAAATTAAATAACTCATATTACTTAGCAGAGGATTCATCATTTGTAGAAGAAAATGAACCAGTAGTTAGTTATGTAGTTAGTAAAAAAGAAGTATTAAGTAAATATAATTTGCCAATTGATGAGGCATTAAATGAATATTATTATAATATATTTCTTAATACAAATATTGGAGTATATTCCCATGAAGATGATACAATAAAAATGATGATTGTTGATTTTGAAAATATTAATCAATCAGTAAAACAAATCGGAATTGCTTCTAATGATTCTACAGATGAAAATTCAGAAGAATATGATACCTATGATACAGTTTTTATGTCCAAGGATTGTTTTGATGAATTATTAAATATTAATGATTATAAAAAATTGCATGATAAATTAGTTGAAATTAAGAAAAATGTAGAAGGAACTGGTGAATATTTTGTTGAAAAATTAGATTTTGATAGTTTTTCGAATAAAGATGTTATTCAATTTTTTAACAATTTCTTTGACTTTTTAGAAAAACTTACATTAGAAGAGGTAAAAACTTTAATTAAAGAATTCATCAATGATTTAAAAAATTTAGCTATATATATGGATAAATTTAAATGTGAAAATTTAGTAGATATTCAAGATTCGTTATATGAACTTTGTGATGAAGTTTCTTCCTTAAGTGAAGGTAATGATATAGATAATATTAAATCTGAAATTAAATTATTAAAAAATAAGTATTCTACTTTATTTGATTTAGTTTCAAATACATTTGAAGAAAATGTTAAAGTGGATACTAAAAATGAAGTAGTAAAAGAAGAAATAACTAGTACTCAAAATAAAAAGACAGAAAATAAAAAGATTAACGTTAGAAGCATCAAAAAATATATAGATGAAATAGTTATTGGACAGGAAGAAGCAAAAAGGGATGCTATTCAAACTATTTATATGAATAGTAAAATGACATCATCTAGTAATAAGAATTCATGTTTGTTGTTAGGTCCAACTGGTAGTGGTAAAACTTTAATAGTTGAAACTATAGGTGCGTATTTAGATAAACCGTGTGTATCAATAGATACTACTCAATCAACTATGCCAGGATATAAAGGCGCTGATATAGAAGATTACTTAATTCGTTTAATTGATAATGCTAAAGGTGATATAAATAAAGCAATGGAAGGTATTGTAATATTTGATGAAATAGATAAAAAAGGTTCTGACTCAAATTCTGATGTTTCAGGTAAAGGTGTTTTAAATACTTTACTTGCATTTATACAGGGTACTGTTTATGATTTTGAGTATAAAAAAAGACTTGTACATTTTGATACATCTAAATTAACTGTATATGCAACGGGTGCTTTTACTGATGTTAATATGGAAATATCTAAAAATTCAATAGGATTTAATAATATAAAAGAAAGTAATGAAGATATTAAATATAGTAAACTGGATGTAGATGATTTATCTAAAATTGGTGGAATTCCAATTGAGTTACTTGGAAGATTTTCTACTATAACTCAGTTATCTGGACATACTAGGGAAAGTTTAAGAAAAATAATACTAAATTCTAAAGAAAGTGCTTTATTAAGTGAAAAAGAAAAACTAGCACTAGATGATATTATTTTAAGCTGGACAGATGATTACATAGATGCTTTAGCAACTCATGCTTTAAAATTAAAAGCAGGAGCAAGATCAATTAAAAAAGCAATTGAAACTTCGATAAAAAATGCAAGATGGGAAGCATTATATAATGAAGATTTATATAAATCTATAATACTTACTAAAGATACAGTAGAGGATAATAACAATGCAATATTAATTGATAAGTTTGGAATAAGCCATAATTTAAAAGATATTCTTGAAGCTAAAGAAAAAACAGATTTACTTGTTATAAGTGAAAGTGAAGAAAAAATAAAGAAAATAAAATTTTAAGGAGGATTTATGATACAAAAACCAAAAGGAACTTATGATGTAGTTAATGATAAAAGAATTTTATATATAGAAAATTTATTACATAATTTGATGGAAGTATATAATTATGAATATTTTAGGACACCCATTTTTGAGGAAAGTAGCTTATATCATAGAGGCGTTGGACCAACATGTGATATTGTTACAAAGGAAACTTATGATTTTAAAGATAGAGCAGATAGAAATATGACTTTAAGACCAGAAGGAACAGCTGGAATTGTTAGAAGTTTTATAGAAAATAAGTTATATGGAAATCATTCTGTCCCAGTTAAAGCATGGTATTTTGGCCCTATGTTTAGATACGAAAGACCACAATCAGGAAGATTTAGAGAATTTTATCAATTTGGAGTTGAAGTATTAGGTTCTAATGATCCTATAGTAGATGCTGAAGTAATTAGTATACCTGTTAATTTATATAAAATGATAGGATTAAAAAATGTAAAAGTTAATATAAATACACTAGGTGATATAGAATCTAGAAATAACTATAAGGAAGCCTTAATTGATTATTTTAAACCATATATTGATTCTTTATGTGATGATTGTAAAGAGAGATTTTTAAAAAATCCATTAAGAATATTAGATTGTAAAGTTGATAAGGATAATCCTTGTATGAAGAACGCTCCAACCACTATTGAATATTTAAATGAATATAGTAAAAAATACTTTGATGAAGTATTAAATAAATTAAAAGCTATAGGTATTGAATATGAGGTTAATACATCAATTGTAAGAGGACTTGATTATTATACACATACTGTATTTGAAGTAACTGCTGAGATAAAAGACTTTGGATTTCAAAATGTTTTATGTGCTGGTGGAAGATATGATGGCCTAGTTGAAATGTTAGATGGTCCAAGTACTCCTGGTGTCGGTTTTGCACTTGGTTTAGAAAGACTTTTAAATGCTATAGAGGCAGAAAAAATAGAATTAGATATAAATAATTCTATAGATTGTTATGTAGCTTATATGAGTGATGCTGAAAAAGAATATGCTCTAAAGGTTACTATGGGACTTAGATTTGCTGGTTTTATAACAGAAATGGATTATATGAATAGAAATATTAAATCTAATTTTAAACAAGCTGATAGATTAAATAGTAAATATATTTTAATAATTGGTGAAGATGAAGTTAAAAATAATACAATTACTGTTAAAAATAATGAAACAAAAGAAAGTGAAGTAATTTCTATTAATGATTTAATATATTATTTAGATAGTAAATTAAGTGAACATTGCCATGGTGAGGAATGTCACTGTCATGAGGAGGATTAAACATGAAAGTATATGTAAATGAACTTAATAATTATATAGATAAAGAAATAAGTTTTAGTGGTTTTATAGATACTATTAGAGATAAAAAATGGGTTATGTTTGTAATACTTAGAGATTCTACTGGTAAAGTACAAATGACTTTGGAAAAAAATGATGAAAATAATAAAGAAATGTTAGAAATAATGAATGGTGTAAGTGTTGAAAGTACTGTTAAAGTTAATTGTAAAGTAGTTTCTAATGAAGCAGTTAAATTAGATGGAATTGAATTAATTCCTACTAGTATTGAGGTAACTAGCTTAGCTTCTAACTTACCATATGATTTTAATAATTTAGATTGTGTTAATATAGATACTAGATTAGATTATAGATGGATTGATTTAAGAAATGAAAAAAATATGTTAGCAAGACAAGTTGAATCATGTATGGTTGCTGCTATGAGAAATTATTTATATGAACATGACTTTACAGAAATTCATACACCTAAACTAATTGGTACTGCAAGTGAATCTGGTAGTGAGGTATTTGAAGTTAAATACTTTGATAGATCAGCTTATCTTGCTCAATCTCCACAATTTTATAAACAAATGGCAATGGCTGCTGGTATGTCTAAAATATTTGAAGTATCTCCAGCATTTAGAGCTGAAAATTCTAATACAAATAGACATGCTACTGAATTTACTTCATTTGATTTAGAGTTTAGTTATATTGATTCTTATGAAGATGTTATGTCTTTAGAAGAAGATTTATTAATAGCAGGATTAACTAAAGTTAAAGAAAAATACGGAGATAAAATAAAAGAATTATTTGGCAGAGAAGTAATTATTCCAACTAAACCATTTCCATGTATGAAATTAAAAGATTTATATCAGGAATTACATGATAGATATAATTTTGATATTCCTACTACAGACATAGGGGATATGAATGCTGAGGCTGAAAAATTAACTTACAAATTAGCTTTAGAAAAATTTAATTCTGAATTTATGTTTATTGTTGATTATGCTGCAACAAAAAGACCTTTTTATCACATGAGAAAAGATGGCATATTACAAGGTTATGATTTAATATGGAGAGGAACTGAAATTACATCAGGAGCTCAAAGAGAACATAGATATGATGAATTAGTTAAAAATGCTAAAGAAAAAGGTTTAGGTAAAGATGTAGAATTTTATTTACAATTCTTTAAATATGGTTGTCCTCCACATGGTGGATTTGCTATAGGAGTAGATAGACTTACTATGTTACTTTTAGGTCTTTCTATTAAAGAAGCTCAATTTTTATTCCGTGGACCTAATAGATTAAATCCTTAAAGAAAACATTTAGTTTTCTTTTTTTTAAAAATAGCTATATTTTTATATAAAATGTGATATAATATAAGTGTCTAGGATATGCGATAAGCCTAATTAGAAAAAACCGACTAATTAACGACATTGGGAGTCTAATTTAT
>ERZ859923.780-NODE-780-length-15978-cov-2.778183_pt1 | contig 15978 bp, 11 predicted proteins | sample MGYA00510116_ERZ859923 | MGnify/ENA primary metagenome ERZ859923 (study PRJEB30046, sample SAMN00715168) | human gut metagenome | study: EMG produced TPA metagenomics assembly of the A metagenome-wide association study of gut microbiota in type 2... | reverse complement strand
TTTGCTACTAGGCTTGTTACACTTGATGTTGTACATGTACTTGGTGTATTTCCTGTTCCACAGCTTTGTACTACTACTCCACTTGCTACTGTTGCTGTTACACTTGACTTAAAGTAATAATATGCGTTATTCATATTCGCATTACTATATGTTATTTTTATTGTCCTACTAGTTGCATATGTTCCACTACTTGGTGTTTGACTTGCTTGTACTATTGTTGGCTTAGATATAGTTAAAGTTGTAATTTTTTGTACACTTATATTTGTTAAACCTGAGCCATTTGTACATCTTACTGCAAATGTATACATTGTTCCTTGTGTTAAGTCTGTAAATTTATAATATTTAGAATTCGAATTATATGTTGTTCCACCTGTTACCCATGTTGTTCCATTATCATTACTAAATTCATATTTTGTTATCCCCGATTCTGAATCTGAACATTTTGCTAATATCACTATATTATCAGTTGACGTTGACAAACTTGAAGTTGTTATACTTGGTTTTGTCATATCTATATTAGTTATAGTATATGTTGCATATTTTGATGTATTTATATTATCTGTTGTTTTTGCATACAATGTTTTATTTTCTTTTAATGTTACATTAGAAACTTTTGAAGTTTCTACCCAGTTTTTTCCATCTAAACTATAATAATATTTAGCGGTATCCATATTTGTATCATCATAAGTTATTGTTAATGTTACATTTTGATAATAACTATATCCACTACTTGGTACTTTACTAGTTATAGTAATAACTGGAGGCTTAACTATATTTGTTGTTATTGTTTTTGTTTTCTCACTTGATAGTCCTGAGCCATTTGTACATCTAATACTTACATTATATTTTGTATTTGAAGTTAACTTATTAAACACATATGATCCATCTTTAGATACTTTATATTCTCCATCATTTATTTTATATTCATACTTTGTTATTCCTGATTCTGGATCATTACATGATTCTGTTAATACTATTTTATCCGTTAAAGTTGTATATTTAAAATTTGATATTGCGCTTGTTGTATCTATTTTTTCTTCTACATATCTAGTCTTTGCATCATAATTTCCTGCTTTACCTATTAGTGCATCTATTATTATATTTTTATTACTATTAAATGTTACATCTCCTGATACTTCATACCATATATTTGGTTCTAATAAAGTATCATTTGTTGGGATACAATTTTCTGGTATGTTACCACTATTACAATATGACACAACATTTTCTACATTTATATTCTCACTTACTCTTATATATTTGAATTCCTCTGCTACTACTATAGATGGAAATGACATCTTATAATCTTTATTTTGTGAATATTCATATCCTATAGGATACTTATTTACTTCTACTATTTCTGGACTTAAATATGGTATTTTACCTGTTATAGCTATTTCTTTTATAGAATTACAATTATCTGTATTGTTATATACATTTCCATTTAAGTAACAATAATTACCCATATCATTTACAGTACAATCATATAATATTGAACCTAAAGAGTCTGTATATACTACTCCATCACATTTTACAATTTTATCATCAACCATTTTTAAATTAGCTAATTCTTTTAAATCTTTTCCAGTTAAATTATCTAATTCTTCTGTATAAGCTAATTTAGTTGCTTCAGCATATTTTATAATACTTACAACTCTTGTATTTTCTTCTGCTCTTGATGTTATATTAATTATAATTGGCGTTGTAATTAAAGCTATTACTCCTAGTATAACTAATATTGCTACTAATTCTATTAATGTAAATCCTTTTTTCATATAGCACCCTCTATTCTACATAAAATTATACATGATTAATAATTAATTTTCAACATAATAAAAAGAAAATCTAAATTGATATAATAAAAAATTGAGCATTATGCTCAATTTTAATCCATTAATTCTTGTTCTAAAGCCTCTAATGGTTCATCATCTAATATAGGAAGTTCTAATTCATAATCAACTTTCTTATATTTTTTAGCACCTGTTCCAGCTGGAATTAATCTACCTAATAATACATTTTCCTTAAGACCAGTTAAATGATCTACTTTACCATGTATTGCAGCATCAGTTAATATTCTAGTTGTTTCTTGGAATGATGCAGCAGATAAGAATGAATCAGTTTCCAAACTTGCTTTAGTAATACCTAATAATACTGGTTTACCTAAAGCTGGAGTTTTTCCTTCAAGAATTAATTCTTTATTAGTATCAGCAAAGTGATTAATATTTACCATAGTACCTGGTAAGTATAAAGAATCACCACTTGTAATTATTTTAATCTTAGAAATCATACGTTTAGCGATTATCTCAACGTGTTTATCAGAAATATCAACACCTTGTGATCTATAAACTTTTTGAATTTCTAATAATATATATTGTTGTACTGTAATTGGATCAGTTACAACCAATAATTCTTTTGGATTAATAGCACCAAATGTAAGTTTAGCACCTGCTACTACTTCATCATTTAATGAAACACATAATTTAGCACCATAATTTGATGTATGAACCTTAGTTTCTGCATCATTAGCAACTGTAATTTGGTATTTACCATTATCTTCTTCAATTTTAGTAACTTTTCCTTTAATTTCAGATATTGTAGCTTTACCTTTTGGATTACGAGATTCAAATAACTCTTGAACACGAGGAAGACCTTGTGTAATATCGTCTCCGGCAACACCACCTGAGTTAATAGTACGCATTGTAAGTTGGGTACCTGGTTCACCAATTGATTGAGCAGCCATAATACCTACAGCTTCTCCTACTTCTACTAATGATCCAGTTGCTAAGTTACGACCATAACATTTGCAACATACACCATGATCAGTTTTACAAGTTAACACTGTTCTAATAGGTACTTTAGTAATACCTGCTGATATAATTTTATCAGCTATTTGCTCAGTTATATATGTATTTCTTTCTACTATAACTTCTTTAGTTTCAGGATTAATTACATTTTTAGAGGTAAATCTACCAATAATTCTATCAGCTAATCCTTCTACTACAGTTCCATCTTTATCATCGATAAAACTTTCTACTAATACACCATCAGATGTACCACAATCATCTTCTTTTACAATCATATCTTGAGAAACATCAACAAGTCTACGAGTTAAATATCCAGCATCAGCAGTTTTTAAAGCTGTATCAACAGCACCTTTTCTAGCACCATGTGTTGCTAAGAAGAACTCTGTAACACTTGCACCTTCTGTGAATGATGATGTAATTGGAATTTCAACAGCTTCACCAGTAGGTTTCATCATAAGTCCACGCATACCAGCCATTTGGTTATAGTTACTCATATTACCACGAGCACCTGAATCAATCATCATAGATATTGAGTTATCTTTATGTGTTTTAATAAATCCTTCAAGTTCTTTAGCTATTTTATTTTTAGCCTCATTCCATGATTCAACCACCTTATCATATCTTTCTTTATCAGTAATTAAACCACGTCTAAATTGTTTATTAATAGTATCTACCTTAGTATTTGCTTCTTTTAATACTTCAGGTTTAGTTTTTGATTCTATAATATCACCAATACCAATTGAGATACCAGATAATGTAGAATATTTAAATCCTAAATCTTTCATCTTATCAAGCATTATAGAAGTTTCAGTAGTATGATATCTTTTATATATTTGAGCTATTAATTTAGTTAATACCTTTTTACCAAATGGATTAACTAATTCCATATTTTTAATTTCTTCTTTAATATTTTTCCCACGTTCAATAAAATATTTACTTGGAGTAATTTTTTCTATATTTTCAACTGTTCCATCATTAATATATTGGAAACTATCAGGGAAAATTTCATTAAATAATAATTTACCAGGTGTAGTAACTAAATATTTATCTAAATATATATCAGGGAAAATTTTATGTTTAAATGAATTAGCAGGAATAGCAATACGAGTATGAAGTGTTATTTCACGTCTTTCATATGCCATTAAAGCTTCATTATCATTTTTAAATACTCTACCTTCACCAGGAAGATCTTTTTTCTCTATAGTAATATAATAGTTACCTAAAATCATATCTTGCCCTGGAGTAACTATTGGTTGGCCATCCTTAGGAGACAATATGTTATTAGCACCTAACATAAGAATTCTTGCCTCAGCCTGTGCTTCAGTACTAATTGGTACGTGTACAGCCATTTGATCTCCATCGAAATCAGCATTAAATGCTGCACAAACAAGCGGATGTAAACGAATTGATCTACCTTCAATTAATTTTGGTTGGAAAGCTTGAATACCAAGTCTATGAAGTGTTGGAGCACGGTTTAACATAACAGGATGTTCATTAATTTTTTCCTCTACTACATCCCATACTCTTGGATCTTGATTTTCAATCATTTTCTTAGCAGCTTTAATATTAGAAGCTATCTCTTTAGATACAAGTCCATTTATAACATGTGGTTTAAATAACTCTAAAGCCATTTCTTTTGGAATACCACATTCATACATTTTAAGACTTGGACCAACAACTATAACTGAACGACCAGAATAATCTACACGTTTACCAAGTAAGTTTTGACGGAATCTACCTTGTTTACCCTTTAGCATACTAGATAAAGACTTAAGTGGTCTATTACCAGCACCTGTTATATTACGTCCACGTCTACCATTATCAAATAAAGCATCAACAGCTTCTTGAAGCATACGTTTTTCATTTTGAATTATTATAGAAGGAGCTCCTAATTCCATAAGTTTTTTAAGACGATTATTTCTATTAATAACTCTTCTATATAAATCATTTAAATCACTTGTTGCAAAACGTCCACCATCAAGTTGAATCATTGGTCTAAGTTCAGGTGGAATTACTGGAATTGCATCAAGTATCATCCATTCTGGACGATTATTTGATTCTAAGAATGCATTTAAAACATCTAAACGTTTAACTAATCTTACACGTTTTTGACTAGTTGTATCTTTAATAGAATCAATTTCTTCCTTTATTTTATTAACTTCTTCTTCTAAGTTAACTTGCTCTAATAATTCTTTGATTGCTTCAGCACCCATTCCAACTCTAAATGTAGAACCATATTTTTCATAATAAGTTCTATATTCTTTATCAGAAATAGTTTGTTTTTTCTCTAAAGGAGCACTTCCTGGGTCTAATACTACATAACTTACGAAATATAATACTTCTTCAAGATCTCTTGGAGACATATCAAGTACTAAACCGATTCTAGAAGGCACACCTTTAAAAAACCAAATGTGAGAAACAGGAGTTGCAAGCTCAATGTGTCCCATTCTTTCACGTCTAACCTTAGAACGAGTAACTTCAACTCCGCATCTATCACAAACAATATTTTTATATCTTAATCTTTTGTACTTACCACAAGAACATTCAAAATCTTTAGTTGGACCAAATATTTTTTCACAAAATAATCCATCTCTTTCGGGTTTTAATGTACGATAATTTATAGTTTCAGCTTTCTTTACTTCTCCATAAGACCATGAACGGATTTTCTCAGGAGATGCAATAGATATTCTTAAACCTTCAAATTCATTAATATTCATTACATATCCTCCTCATCTTCATAATCACTCTCGAAATCAATGTCATCTAGACTTTCTTCGAAATCTTCAACATTATCTTCTATTTCTACATCTTCAACTTCTTTTTTAAGTTCTTCAGCTTTTTCAAACTCTAAAGGTGTAGAATCTTCATCTTTTTCTATTTCTTTCATATCAACAAAGTTTCCATCTTCAGTTAATGCTGTTATATCAAGTCCTAAAGCTTGGAACTCTTTAATTAATACTTTAAAGCTTTCTGGTACACCTGATTTTGGAAGTGGTAAACCTTTAACTAATGATTCATATACCTTAACACGACCAGTAACATCATCAGATTTAATAGTCATCATTTCTTGTAATACATTAGCAGCACCATATGCATAAAGTGCCCAAACTTCCATTTCTCCAAATCTTTGTCCACCAAATTGAGCTTTACCACCAAGTGGTTGTTGTGTAACTAATGAATATGGACCAGTTGATCTTGCATGTAATTTATCATCAACCATGTGGTGAAGTTTAATCATATACATGACACCAACGGAAATTCTATTATCAAATGGTTCACCAGTTCTACCATCATATAGAACCATTTTACCATCTTCAGCTAATCCAGATTCTTTTAGTGCATCCACAATTTCTTCACGAGTAGCACCATCAAATGCTGGAGTTATTACATGAACATTCATCTTTTTAGCTGCAGCACCTAAATGCATTTCTAGAATTTGTCCTATATTCATACGAGATGGGACACCTAATGGATTAAGTAAAATATCAATTGGAGTACCATCTTCCATGTATGGCATATCCTCTTCTGGTAATATTAATGATATAACACCTTTGTTACCATGTCGACCAGCCATTTTATCTCCTACTGAAATTTTACGTTTTTGAGCAATATATACTCTTACTATTTTAGATACACCAGCAGGAAGTTCATCTGTATCTTCTTTAGTAAATATTTTAACATCATGAACGATACCGCCACCACCATGTGGAACACGAAGTGATGTATCTCTTACTTCACGTGTTTTCTCACCAAATATAGCATGTAATAATTTTTCTTCACTAGTTAATTCAGCCATTCCTTTTGGTGTTACTTTACCAACTAATATATCGTCATCCTTAACCTCAGTACCAATTCTTACAATACCAAATTCATCCAAGTTCTTACGTGCATCTTCACCAATATTTGGAATATCACGAGTAAACTCTTCTGGTCCTAATTTTGTATCTCTACATTCAATTTGATAATCTTCTATATGAATTGATGTATAAACATCATCTTTTACTAATCTTTCATTTAAAATAACTGCATCCTCATAGTTGTAACCATTAAAGTTCATAAATGCTACAGTAACATTTCTACCTAAGGCCATTTCACCTTTATCAGTTGATGGTCCATCTGCAATAATTTGACCTTTTTTAACCGTATCATTTACCCTTACAATTGGAATTTGATGATAACAAGTACCTGCATTACTTCTTTCAAAACCATTTAAATAATAAGTATCTTTACCATTTTTAGTTTTTAATATAATTTTTGTTCCATCTACATAATCTACAATACCATCAGCATTAGAAATAACAACGGCGCCAGAATCTCTTGCTGCAACCTCTTCTATACCAGTTCCTACATAAGGAGCTTCTGCCTTTAAAAGTGGTATTGCTTGTCTTTGCATGTTAGCACCCATAAGTGCACGTTTACCATCATCGTGTTCCAAGAATGGAATACCTTGAGTTGTTATTGATATAACTTGTTGTGGAGAAACATCCATATAATCTACTTTTGTAGATTCAACAATTATATTATCTGTTCTATAACGAACTGGAACTTTATCACTAATTATTTTACCGTTTGAATCAACTTCAACAGCGGCTTGTGAAATATAATGATCTAATTCTTCATCAGCTGTCATGTAAACAACTTCATCAGTTAATACACCATTTTCTACTTTTCTATATGGAGTCATTATAAAACCATAATCATTTACCTTAGCATAACTTGCTAAAGCAGTAATAAGTCCTATGTTTGGTCCTTCTGGAGATTCAATTGGACAAAGTCTTCCGTAGTGTGATGGGTTAACATCACGAACATCCATACCTGCCCTATCACGAGAAAGTCCACCAGGTCCTAAGCTAGATAAACGTCTTTTGTTAGCAAGCTCAGCAATAGGATTTGTTTGATCCATAAATTGTGATAATTGACTTGAACCAAAGAACTCTTTAATAGATGCGGTAAGTGGTCTTATGTTAATCAAACTTTTTGGAGTAACCTCAGTAATTTCTTGAGTACTCATTCTATCTCTTATAACTCTTTCTATACGAGACATACCAATTCTAAATTGATTTTGTAAAAGTTCACCAACTTGTCTTACACGACGATTAGATAAGTGATCTATTTCATCGAATGAGCCAATTCCTTCAAATAAATTCAAATAATAAGAAACTGATGCATAAATATCAGATATTGTAAGTCTTTTTTCATCTATTAATTGATCATTACCAATTATATTAACAATCTTACTAGAATCTTTTTTACTATATACTTTAACAGTTTGTACTTTGTTATAAGTATCTAATTCTTCATTAATAGGAACTTCTTTTACATTATATCCAGATTCAAATATAGGTTTTAAAGTTTCTAATAATTCTTTAGTAACAGTTTGTCCACTTTCTGCTATAACATTTCCATCAACTTTAATATTTTCAGCTAAAACGCAACCTAATAATCTATCGGTTACATTTAATTTTCTATTAAATTTATAACGTCCTACTTTAGCTAAATCATATCTAAATGCATCGAAAAATCTAGATATTAATTGGTTTTTAGCACTATCTAAAGTAGATGGTTCACCTGGTCTTAATTTAGAGTGGATATCAATTAATGCTTCATCAGTATTCTTATTTGAATCCTTTTGAATAGTTTTAATTAATAACTCATTTTCACCAAATAAGCCAAGAATATCCTCATCATTATTTAATCCGATTGCTCGAAGTAAAGTAGTAATAGGAACCTTTCTAGTTCTATCTATTCTAACATAGATAATATCTCTTGAATCGATTTCATATTCAAGCCAAGTTCCTCTTGTTGGGATAATTTGAGAAGTAATAGTTACACGGCCATTTTTTTTATCTGTTTCCATACCATAATAACAGCTAGGAGATCTAACTAATTGTGATACGATAACTCTTTCTGCTCCATTTATTACAAATGTACCAGAATCAGTCATTATAGGCATATCACCTAAGAAAATTTCTTGTTCTTTAACCTCGCCTGTTTCACCATTAAAAAGTCTAGCTTCAACTTTTAAAGGCGCAGCATAAGTTGCATATCTTTCTTTACAACCTTTAATTGTGTATCTAGGAGCATCAAATGAATAATCCCCAAATTCTAGAGTTAAATTACCAGTAAAACTTTCAACTGGAAAAATATCATCGAATACTTCTTTTATACCTTCTGTGATAAACCAATTATAACTTTTCTTTTGAATTTCTAATAAGTTATTTAATTCAATTGCGTTTTTGGTTTTTGCGTAACTTCTACCTTCCATGTAATCCCCGATTTTTTTAATTGTATATGCCATATTTCACCCCAATATACTATATTAAACATGCTAAAATATACATGCCACCAATATATAATTTTATCAAAACATTATTAAATAGTCAATCGTTTTAATAAAAATAAGCAAAAAAAGACTTATTAAAACCAATTTATCTAAATTTTAGTAAATATTGGTTAATAAGTCTCCTTTCTAAATAAGCTTAAGCCCATACAAAAGTATAGGCTGTAATTTATAAATTATTTTAATTCAATTGTAGCGCCAGCTTCTTCGAATTTAGCTTTTAATTCATTAGCTTCATCCATAGAAACGTTTTCTTTAACAGCTCCACCGTTATCAGCTAAGTCTTTAGCTTCTTTTAAACCAAGACCAGTAACGTCACGAACTAATTTGATAACTGCAATTTTGTTAGCACCAGCTGAAGCTAATACAACATTAACTGAGCTTGGTCCTTCTTCAGTTGCTGCAGCTGCTGGAGCAGCTACTGCTACAGCACTAGGATCAACACCAAATGCTTCTTTCATTGCATCTACTAAATCTTTAACTTCTAATATAGTCATTTCGCTAATTGAATCAATAATTTCTTTTGTACTTAATTTTGCCATTTAAAATTCCTCCTTATAATTAATCTTCTAGATTTTGTGAATGTAAATCTAAACATATTGCAACATTTTTAACATGTTCCATAAGTCCAGCAGCAAACATAGTTAATAACTCTGTTCTTCCTGGGATTGCTGCTAATTGTTTTAATGTAGCCTCATCTGTAACATTTCCATCTACATATCCAACTTTTAATACTAATGCTGGATGTTCTTTACTAAATTCAGCTAAAGCTTTAATTGGAGCGATTGCATCAGTACCAAATACTACTGCCTTGGGTCCATTTAAATATGAATCCATATTGATATTTAAACTATCCATTGCACGACGTACTAATGTATTTTTATATACTTTATAATCAGAACCAATTTCTTTTAGTTTTCTTCTTAAAGCCATTGTTTCAACAACAGTTAACCCTTGGTATTCAAATAAAACTGTTGAAGCAGATTCTTTAATTTTTGAAACTATTTCTTCTACTGTCTTTTGTTTTTTAGCAATGATTTTTTGATTTGCCATATTACACCTCCTTAATTAGTTAATACCGCAAATAAAAGCCCCTAAATACCATAGGAGCTTTAAAAGAAAAACTTTTAAGTCCTCGGTAGGATATTAAGCTTAAAGCCCCTACTGTCTACGGTACCTCTTTAACAAAACTATTTTAACACATTAATAATTATCTGTCAAATGAATTTGTATCAATTTTAACTCCAGGTCCCATAGTTGATGCTATACTTATATTTTTAATGTAAGTACCCTTAACTACTGATGGTTTGCTTTTAACTATCATTGATACAAAGCTAGATAAATTTTCAAGTAATTGTTCATTAGTAAAACTTACTTTACCAATTATTGCATGAACATTACCATAACTATCTGTACGATATTCAATTCTACCTTGTTTTACTTCTGTAACAGCTTTAGTTATATCCATAGTAACTGTTCCAGTTTTTGGGTTTGGCATTAATCCTTTTGGTCCTAATACCTTACCTAATTTACCTAATGCTGGCATCATATCTGGTGTTGCGATTAATACATCAAAATCGAACCAATTTTCTTTTTCAATTTTTTCTAAGTAATCATTATCACCAACATAATCAGCACCAGCTTTTTTAGCTTCTTCTGCTTTTGGTCCTTTAGCAATAACTAAGATTTTCTTAGTTTTACCAGTTCCATGTGGTAAACAAATTGTACCACGTAATTGTTGATCAGCTTTTTTAGTATCAAGATTTAAGTTCATAGCTATTTCAACTGAAGAATCAAACTTAGTTATAGTTGTTTTTTTTACTAATTCAACAGCTTCTTCTTTAGTATAAAGTTTATTCTTTTCTACTAATTTCTTAGCTTCAACGTATTTTTTACCTTTCTTCATATTTCCTCCTTGTGGTTTTAGCGGATTAATTCCTTCCACATAGGTTTACCTATGTATTAGTCTTTAATTTCAATACCCATATTTAATGCTGTTCCTTCAACAATTTTCATTGCTGAATCTACGTCATATGCATTTAAATCAGGTAATTTTGTTTCTGCAATTTCTTTTAATTGAGTTCTTGTAATTGAACCAGCTGTTTCCTTTTTGCCGTTTTTTGAACCAGACTTTACTCCTGCTGCTTTTTTAATTAATTCAGCTGCTGGTGGAGTTTTTAATACAAAATCAAAAGTTCTATCTTCATAAACAGTAATAACTACTGGTATTACATCACCCATCTTATCTCTTGTTGCATCATTATATTTAGTACAAAATTCTTGTAAATTAACACCTGCTGGGCCAAGTACAGTACCTACTGGTGGAGCTGGTGTTGCTTTTCCTGCTGGAATTTGTAGCTTAATAACTTTTGTAATTTTCTTTGCCACGAAAAACACTCTCCTTCCTTTTTCGGGTTGTGGTATTAATGATATCCGCTATAAATCAATCTCCCACTCTATATAAAAATATATAGCGTTATAATAATATCATATTTTAATATTATTGTAAATATTTTTTTAATAAAAACTACTTAAAAAGTAGTTTTACGTTAATTTGTTTTTTTAATCTGAGCTAATTCTAACTCAACAGAAGTTTCTTGACCAAATAAATCCAAAGCAACTTCAACTGATTGTTTTTCTAAATCTATAGATAAAATCTTGCCATACATATTATTAAATGGTCCTGATACAACAGTTACAGTATCTCCAACATTTAAATCGTTAACTATATCTAATCTACTTAATCCCATGCTACCTAATATTTTATCAACTTCCATTGGAGTTAATGGAAATGGTTTAGCTCCTTTACCAGAAGATCCTATAAATCCTGTAACGCCTGGAGTATTACGAACAATAAACCAAGCTTCATCTGTCATAACCATCTCAACTAATATATAACCTGGGAACATTTTATTTACTTTTTCTTTTGATTTTCCATCTTTGATTACTACTTCTTTAGTTTCTGGAACTACAACTCTTAAAATGTAATCTTCCATTCCCATACTTGATGCACGCATCTCTAATTTTTCTTTTACCTTATTCTCATGACCAGAATAAGTATTTACTACGTACCATTCTTTTTCCATTATGCCACCAACACTTTCACAGCTGCTATTAATAAGTCAGCTAACGTAAAAAATATTCCAAAAAATATTATAAAGCTTAAAGTTGCTATAGAATATTTTACCATTTCCTTTTTTAATGGCCATCTTACTTTTTTTAATTCTTTAAATACATCCTTTATAAAAGATGTTTTATTTTTTTTCTTTTTATCTCTTTTTGCCATAATTCACCCTTCTAAATTATATTAAAATAAAAACACTTAATGTGCCCATTAAAATGGTAACACAGTTATTATGCTTTGTCAATTGTTTTCAATGAAATCACTTATCAATTTTATCATGTTCTCGGTATTTGATTTATACTTATTAGGTTTGAATTCTTTTAATTTCTTATATTCACGTTCAAATTCTTTAGAATTATTAAAGGATAAAATATAACCTTGTTTAGTAAATTCTTTTATTATATCTTTTTGATGATCATTAGTGTGTTCATGATATTTTGATAGTCTTGGCATCGCCATTACCTTTTTATTATATTTAAGTGCAGTAAATATACTTCCTACACCTGCATGTGTAATAAGCAAGTCACATTCACTCATATATTTATTAAAATCCTCTTTAGAAACATAATCAAATATTTTCATTCTTTTGCTTTTATATTTAGTAAATCCCGCTTGTACTACTACATCTTTAATTAATCCCTTTTGTATTTCTTTATCTAAAATTTTTAAAAGACGGGTAAATTCTTTATCTTGTGTTCCAAGTGTTACAAAGATCAAAATATCCACCCCCCATAAATAGCATTAGGATAAACTTTCAACAACGATTTATGTTGAACTATAAATAAATCAGCAAACTTATATATTAATTTTCCAGTTACAGTAGGTTTTTCTGTATTAGCAAATGTTTCTATATATATGATTTTAGTTTTAAATATTTTACCAATACAACAAATAGGTCCTGCTGTATGAACGCCTGTAGTAACAATATATTTTGGTCTAATTTTTATATATAAATATAAACTTTTAAAACAATTAAATAAAAGTTTAAATGGATAAGTCAACATATGATCTTTTGTTCCGTAAACAAAATAACTTACATTTTTATATTTATTCTTTAAATTCATACTATCTTTAGTTTTTTCAGTAGCTAAATAATAGTCATAATTATCAAACATACTATCAAGTTGTAAAAGTTCAGTTAAATGTCCTCCACAACTTGATATAAATAAAACTTTTTTCAATTTAATCACCTTAATGTTTTTTGCCATAATTTTAAGACTTTACTAGAATCATACTTTAGGCTAAATTCACGATTTTTAGCCCCTATTTTTGAAAGTAAACTTCTATCATTTAATAAATCTACTATTTTATGAGCCATTTTTTCTTTATTTCTATCCTTAATTAATAAGGTAGAATCACCAATTAAATCTCTAGCGCCCTCTGCATCATAAAATGCAATACAAGGTAATCCATGACTCATAGCTTCTATTAAAACAATACCAAATGATTCAGTATATGATGTCATTACATATAAACTAGATTTAGATAATACCTCATTAACTCCTGTTTTATCTAAAAAACCATGTAATGTTATAACATTCTCTAAGTTATATTCTTTTATTTTAGATACTATTTTTTTCTTTTCTACTCCGTCGCCTACAATACTTAAATGTAATTTATCATTTAGTTTATATGCAATATTAAATACATCTATTAAATCTAAAAAACCTTTTTCTTTTGATAATCTTCCGACACTTACTATATTATAATTATCTAAAGGTGATACTGTAGATGGAATATAATCGATTGTATTAGGTATAAAAACGCATTTACAATCAATATTATTTTCTTGAAATAAATCTTCATAATATTCTTTTAGTGATTTTGAGACTAATACTAATTTATCTATTTTTCTACAAGAATCAGCTATTTTTTTAGCATATTTTAAATCGCCGTGTGGATGATTATGTTCCCAAGCTATTTTTACAGCTTTTTTAGTTCCATATCTACCACTAAAGTCATTTAAAAAATCTCTTGTAGATATTATATAATCACTATCACATTTTTTTAAAGCTTTAATAGTACAATGTTTCTTTTTATATAAACATCTTACACTTTTAATTCCTTCAGAAAATATTTTAAATATATTTTTTCTTTTTACTGCATCTTTAAATTCATTTCTATTTGGTTTAATATCACTTTTAAGTAAGTATCTTACACTTACTTTGTCATCAAGTTTAAATGATGGTTTATTATGCAATTTATAGATAGATAGAATTTCAACATTATAATTACTAGATAAAGAATTAGCTAAATCACAAATACATTTTTCAACTCCTCCAACACCTAAATGAAGTGCTAAAATAGTTACCTTCTTCATATTATTCTCCCTTCATAACTATCAAAAACAGTTATACTTACTACTTACATTATAAAATAATAACTTAAAAAAAACAAGATTAACTTGTTTAAATTATTTATATATAGCGCCTCTGTATCCATTATCACATCTTGCTTCTGCATAACTCCACCAAGTATACCTATTCATAGATGTTTTTAGTTTAGATAGTAAAATAGAATAACTATATGATTCAGTTCTCATAGATAATAATAATCTTCCATCAAGAGAAGTTTCTTCATAAGGACCAACTACATTTTTGAAATCTTTTTTAGCAGCATTTATTACTTGTTTCATTATTGCAGAACCATTTTCTGCTCTAGGATGTCCTGCCCATGCATAGCAATTAGCTTCGTGATAGTATCCATCTATTCTTATATCATAATTTGGCATAGTAGTAATATTATTACTCCATCCATCCCATACTTCCCAAGGATTATATGCATAAGTAGGAATATTTATTTTATCATTATAACCAACATTTTCTTCTTTATATAAATTATTATTTACATAATAACTTACCTTGTAATAATTCTTACTCCAACTAGGATTTAATATAGTATCATTAGTAACAGTAATAGTTTTATCATAATCAACACTCATACCATCATGCAAATTTGATCTAACTCTTATCGTACTACCGTAAATTACATTTTGACACCAATCAATGACATTATCAGCTACTAATGTCCCATTTATCCATACATCAAATGTATATCCAGATAAACCTGCATTATATGTAATACCATCAATTATTGGGTTAACATCTACTAAATAACTATTAGCACTCCAATTTGCAATATAGTATAAATTACCAGTTGTTCCTTTTTTTATGGTAACTTCATTAGAAGGAATAGAACCATTACTGCCTGTCCAACCAATAAATTTATATCCACTTTTAATAGGACTAGATAACGTAAATGTTTCTAAAACATTATAACTAGTTTTTAAATTATCTAAAGTCCCACCATTTAGATTATAATCTATTTTATAATTTATAATATCCCAAATAGCATATATTTCTTTATTATTAACCTCATCTATAGAAATACTATTAATTATTGTTGCACTACCACTTTCATTAGTACTATAACCTAGTAAATTATAACCATCATTTGTAGGTTTAGGTAAAATTAGTTTATTATTTTTTAATTCTAAAGTACTGTTTTTATAAACTCCACCATTACCATTTATTTTAAAATTATAGTTATTTGTATTAAATATATTTTCATTATAATTTGAATTTTCATAATAAGCATTTATTGTATTAATTCCTACAAAAAATATAAAAAATAATATTCTTATAAACTTATTCATTTTTACTGTATAATCTTTTTTTGAAACGAACAACACAAAACACAAAACGATTATG
>ERZ859923.778-NODE-778-length-16023-cov-2.405812_pt1 | contig 16023 bp, 18 predicted proteins | sample MGYA00510116_ERZ859923 | MGnify/ENA primary metagenome ERZ859923 (study PRJEB30046, sample SAMN00715168) | human gut metagenome | study: EMG produced TPA metagenomics assembly of the A metagenome-wide association study of gut microbiota in type 2... | reverse complement strand
AATTACTATTCCCAAATTAATGTTTTTGTTAAGTAAAAGCGAACTTTAGAACATCTAATATATGCTATGCTTCTACAATTGGGCGCAAAGTTACCATTTATTTATCATATTCTGAACTTCTTCGTTCATTTTTTTGGCAAATTCTTCAAATTTCATGGTTCCTTTATCACCTTCTCCCTGCTTGCGGACAGCAACTTCCTTGTTTTCAGCCTCCTTTTCACCTACAACCAGCATGTACGGAATACGCTTCATCTCATTGTCACGAATCTTACGACCAATCTTTTCATTGCGTTCATCCACAATGGCACGGATGTCATATCGCTTCAAATATTGTTTCACTTCATGCGCATAGTCGTTGAACTTCTCGCTGATAGGCAGGATGGCAACCTGGTCAGGAGTCAGCCACAACGGGAATTTACCAGCTGTATGCTCAATAAGCACAGCCACGAAACGTTCCATGGAGCCGAACGGAGCACGGTGAACCATTACGGGACGGTGCTTCTGATTGTCGGCACCGGTATATTCCAGTTGGAAACGTTCCGGCAGGTTGTAGTCCACCTGGATGGTACCCAGCTGCCAACGGCGACCAATAGCATCCTTCACCATGAAATCCAGTTTAGGACCATAGAAAGCAGCTTCTCCATATTCTATTTTTGCCTTCAACCCCTTTTCTTCACAAGCTTCGATAATGGCACGTTCTGCTTTTTCCCAGTTCTCGTCACTACCGATATATTTTTCGCGGTTCACCTTGTCGCGCAAGGAAATCTGTGCCTCGAAGTTCTCGAAGTCCATAGATTCGAACACGATGGAGATAATGTCCATTACACGGAGGAACTCATCCTTCACCTGGTCCGGACGACAGAAGATGTGCGCATCATCCTGCGTAAAGCTACGTACACGTGTCAGCCCGTGCAGCTCACCACTCTGCTCGTAACGGCAAACCGTACCGAACTCTGCCAAACGCAAAGGCAGGTCTTTGTAAGAACGGGGTGAGTTCTTGTAAATCATACAGTGGTGAGGGCAGTTCATCGGTTTCAAGAAGTACTCTTCCCCTTCTTCCGGTGTATGTATGGGCTGAAAGGAGTCCTTACCATATTTTGCATAGTGTCCGGAAGTGATGTAAAGCAATTTGTTGCCGATGGGCGGACACATTACTTCCTGATAATCGTAACGGGCCTGGATGCGACGTAAGAAGTCCTGCAAGCGGATACGCAGTGCAGTACCTTTGGGCAGCCACATCGGGAGTCCCTTACCTACGGTGTCGGAGAACATGAACAAGTCCATCTCCTTACCGATTTTACGGTGATCGCGCTTCTTTGCCTCTTCCAGCAGAACAAGATACTCATCCAGCATCTTCTTCTTCGGGAAGGTGATACCATAGATACGGGTCATCATCTTACGGTCTTCTTGTCCACGCCAATAAGCACCGGCGACGGAAGTCAGCTTAATAGCCTTGATAGGAGCTGTGGTCATCAAGTGAGGGCCACGGCACAAATCAGTAAATGCACCCTGCGTATAAGTTGTGATGTGACCGTCTTCCAATTCGGAAATCAGCTCGCATTTATAAGTTTCTCCACGGTCACCAAACATCTTCAAAGCATCTGCCTTGGCAATGTCTTGTCTGACAACCGCTTCTTTCTTAGCCACCAGTTCAGCCATCTTTTTCTCAATGGCCGGCAGGTCAGCTTCCTTGATAGTCGTTTCACCCGGGTCCACATCATAGTAGAAACCGTTTTCGATAGCAGGACCTATACCGAACTGGATGCCCGGATAGAGTTCCTGCAAAGCTTCGGCCAGCAGGTGGGCACTGGTATGCCAAAAGGCATGCTTACCCTGCTCATCCTCCCATTTATAAAGAACCACTTCAGCGTCTTGCATGATAGGACGCCCCAAATCATAAATTTCTCCGTTCACGCCACAAGCCAGCACGTCTTGTGCCAATCGCGAACTGATGCTTTCTGCAATCTGCAGTCCCGTTACTCCTTCGTTATATTCACGAACAGAGCCGTCTGGAAATGTTATCTTTATCATAGTTTATATGTATATTTCATTTTTCAGAACGCAAAAATAGCTAATTCTTTTTGATATTCTATTTTTTAGCAAAAAAATGTTATTCCCGTGTATCTGTAAACCTCTTTATGATATTATAGGCCGACACAATGCCCAACTCTCCGGCTTTACTCAAATCGGCAATACCTTGTTTGTTATTCCCCAGGAAGATGTGCGTCAACCCACGGTTAAAGTATGCTTCAGCAAAATCGGGGCTCAGCTCAATCGCCTTGTCATAATCCGCCAAGGCGGCACGGTAATCCTTCAGCAACGAAGACACATTGCCACGGTTATAATAGCCATAAACAAAATCAGGAGCCAATTGGATAACGTGGTCCAGGTCATTCTTCACAACTTCATAATCGATGGCCGTCACTTCAGGCTTCTTCATTTCCGTTGTACCCGAAGTGGCGCCTTCACTCATTGTGGCTTCGGCCTTTTTATATTCCAGTTGCTTATAACGCACCAAAGCACGCATAAAGTATGCCGGAAAGAAAGTGTCGTCCAACAAGATACTCTTTGTAAAGTCATCTATGGAACTGGCAAAATCCTGAACCAGATAGAAGTCCAGACCTCTCATGAAACGTTTCTTGGCGTTCTTCTCGTCAGCCACCACATCAGACGTATGAGCGTCTATCAAAGCAAAGTGGAAGCGTACTTGTTCCTCCGTCAACGGAGCTTCCATATTGGTGATGCGCAGTGGCTTCGGGAACAGTTTCGAATGGTTCAGTTCCTCAATATACTTATGATAATGTACGATACGCTTCACATCGCTCAGTTTCTCATAATAAGTCAAAGCATACATCGGCTCAAGCTTGATGGTCACATTCCGGTCTTGTACACGTCCACGATAATCGCTCTTATAACGCTGGTCAACTTCCGAATCGTCCGCTATTACAATTTTCCGATAATTTTCCATATTCTTGTCGGATTTCTTACGGGTCTTCCCGCCATCTCCATTGGAGTTCCCCGAAGAATTATCCGCAACATCCTTACTGTCGTCACCTTCCTTTTTGTCACCAGAAGAAACACCGTTACGCTTGTCTATCTGCATCTTCATGATTTTGAACTCATCCTGCTCGGCTCCTTTATGGTCGCCAATCTTTTTACGGGCTTCGGCACGCTGATAATAGCCGGCCATAAAGTTAGGATATTCTGCAATCACTTTGGAATAGTCACTGATAGCTCCCCGGTAATCCCCCGTCTGCGCACGTAACAAACCACGATTGAAGGTGGCCATCATGTTATCCGGTTCCATCTTCAACACAAAATCAAAATCCTCTATTGCCCGGTTGTCATCGCCCACCTGGGCACGCAGCAAACCGCGGTTGTAATGCCCGAGAAAATTATTCGGATCAATATCCAAAGCCAAATCATAATCACTCATGGCACCTCTCAAATTATTCTGATGGAAACGCGCCAAGGCACGGTTGATATAGTTACCGGCATTCTTTGCACTCAGATGGATAGACTGGTCCAAATCAGCTTCAGCCTCTTTATACTTCCCCTGCTGGAGGCGTACAATAGCTCTTGCCCCCCATCCATCCGGGTCATAACGGTCCATATCGATGGCTTTGTCAAAATCACGCAAAGCTTGTATCGTATCGTTCTGTTTCAGGGAGACTTCCCCGCGCATCAGATAGGCACGTGTATATCTGGGGGCAATTGTCAGAAGCGTACCCAAATCTTCCTTAGCCGCCTCATAATCTTCTTTCTGAATATGGCAAAGGGAAAGATTATGCCAAAGCACCACATTCTCCGGATCGTATTTGATAGCGGTTTTATAATCTTCAATCGCCTCGTCAAACTTGTTCTGACGGATACGTGCCAATCCTCTGATCTGGTAAGCACCTACCACAAAAGGATTTCTTTGAATCGCAGCATCACAATCACTCTCCGCTCCCTGATAGTCATCCAAATTGATTTTTGCCAGTCCACGGAAGAAATAAGGTTCATATAAATAAGGTTTCGCGTTGATTACCTGATTAAAATATTGGATAGAAAGCACGTAATCCTCAAAATACAATGCATTCCGAGCAATGGTCATCACCCGTTCCGTATTGATTTGCGCATACAACAATGTGGGTAACAGCAAAATAGCTGTCAGTATTTTTCTTATCATCTTGTTTTATAAATGCTTGTAAACGAAACAAAAGTAACGTTTTTCGTTTACTTGTCGGGATTAGCGGAACACTTTTTATATTTTTTGAGCCTTTTATACCATATTATATGGTTGACTTATTTCTTTACGGTTTTCACCTTATAAGTGCAGTGTGCCTTGCCCTTCAACATGGCATTCAGTTTTCCTTTAATCATCTGCTTGCGCAACGGAGACAAATGGTCGATGAACATCTTTCCTTCCAGATGGTCGAACTCGTGCTGCATCACGCGTGCCAGGTAGCCTTCGATAATCTCATCGTGCGGTTCCAGATTCTCGTCCAGGTACTGCACATGTATTTTGTTGCCACGCTTCACCGACTCATGAATACCGGGAAGGCTCAAGCACCCCTCGTCCATAGAAACCTCCTCACCGGACACCTCCAAAATATGGGCATTGATATACGCCTTGCGGAAATCTTTATATTCTGGCATATCTTCGGAAAGTACATCCAAATCGATTACCACCACGCGGATGGGAAGCCCAATCTGCGGTGCTGCAAGTCCTACGCCTTCGGCATGGTCCATCGTTTCAAACATATTCTCGATAAGCTCTTTCAAATTCGGATAGTCCGGGGCAATATCCTCTGCTACCTTTCTCAATACGGGCTGACCGTACACATAAATGGGTAAAATCATTTCCTTTACTACAAATTACTAATTACAAATTATTTTCTATACATTATAAAAAGGAGAAACGTTTGTTCTCCAAATAAGTTTGCAGAATAATAGTTGCACTGATTTCATCCACCAGTGCTTTATTTTGGCGGTCTTTCTTTTTCAATCCAGCCTCAAGCATCGTCCGATGAGCCAGAACAGAAGTAAAACGCTCGTCTACATATTCAACCGGCATGTCAGGCAGTTTCTTCTTCAGCGAACGGACAAAAGGTTCGATATTCTTCATGTTTTCCGAAGCCTCATTATTCATCTGCTTAGGAAGGCCTACCAAGATACGCTCTACCGGCTCCTTAGCCACATAATCAAGAAGAAACTGCAACAATTGGTGTGTAGGCACAGTTGTCAGTCCATTCGCAATCATCTGCAATGTATCACTCACGGCTATTCCCGTACGTTTTCGACCGTAGTCTATGGCTATTATTCTACTCATAATGGGCTACAAAATTACGATTAAAATTTGAATTCCGCCGTTAATCTTACATATATAATACAGAAAAAAGGGATGTCTGATAGTATCAAACATCCCTCCGCTGATTTTTTCATTAATTATTTCAAACATAAATAACTCCTTTCAAATATAAAACTATAAGTATTAAAATAATAATTGTTATTATATTATAAAATATATTTTTTTGCAACAAACTATTAAACTTAATATGGCTTTATAAGTAAAATAATATATACCCTGCTATGCCACCTATTACATTTAATATTATATCATCAATATCAAATACTCGTCCAATTAAACTTTGAGTAACTTCTATAGTAAGTGATACTATAAAAGTTAAAATTGCTGTAATAATTGGTTTTTTTATTTTTATAAAATATGATATAAAAAAGCCATAAGGAATAAAAAGTATCATATTTCCTAAAACATTTTTAATAAATAACTTACTTCCAATTTCATATCTAAGCATTTCCTTAAAAGGCGTAAAATTAGAAGTCGACCATGAAACATCTGAAAATGTAACGACTCTAAATAAACATAATATATATAAAATAAATCCAAATGAAATTACTTCTTTATATAATATGAACTGTTTTTTATTAAAATATAAATATGTTATTCTTAATGATATTAATATAACACTAAATATCAATATCATCGGCCATATATCTTCAAATATATCTATGATTGTACCTCTAAACATTTATTCACCTTCTATTATTTCGTAATCTGTAATATCCTCAAATACAGTAAAGAATATATCTACTATTACTTTATTATCATTAGTAGTTGTTTTTAATACTTTATAATCCATTATGTATTCATCACTTTTTAAAGTTAATTTAACTTTATCTATTGCCTTATCTATAGCTTTATTTATAGCCTCTTCATTAGTTAATAATTCTTCTATATTAATAACTTCATTTTGTTTTTGTAAATTAAAACTTATAGGTAGATAATTACTAGAAAGTATAACTTTTTCGTCATACGTTTTTTCTTTAAAAGGATTTTTTGTAAATTCTATATTTTTGTTAAACAATTTTAAAGTAAAAACATTTTTATAATTATTTGTTTTTTTAGTTTCTATATATACATATGGATACTCTACAGATACATTATACCATACTTCCCCGTATATTTTACCTAAAGCACTTACAGTATCCATAAGAAAGATTTTCATTTAAATAAATATTACCAGATATTACAACTTCACCTTTATTAACATATGTATCAATATCTTTTACTACATTTCCATTTTGAGCAATTATTTTTTTTAGTACTGCTCCCTTTTTTGCTATTACATTTTGCTTACTATTTACTGTTTTATTATCAGGTATAATACGTTCCTGTAATTTAACTATATATTTAGTTCCAACACGAGTTATTTCAATCCATTCTAACTTATCTTTATATTTGTCTAAAATAGATTTTTTAATATTTTCAACTTCATCATATGTTTTTACAAATTTATATTTTTTTCAATTTATTTTTTATGGTTGCTTTTCTGCTTTTATTCTTTCCAGATTAATGAAAGATGAACTTACTAATCATCTTATTTCAGTAAGTAAGGATGCAGAAGATTTATTAAATACTTTAATGGAAAATTATAAAAATACTGATGAAAGACTATCTGAAAAAAATAAGAAAATTAATACATACTTATACTTATTAGTTACCTTTTTTATTTTTAATGAGCCATATTCTTCTATTTTATTTATTTTATATATACTTTTTAATTCTATTACTTTATCATAATCTTTTTTATATATTATTATAGAAACTGAACTTGGTTTATAATCTGATATATTTAATATTTCAATTTTATTAAAATTTAATCTTTTAATAAATCTTTCTACATTTTTCCCCTTAATATTTATTTTTATCTTACCTTTTAATTTATATAACAAGTCATTATTCAAAATATCACCTAAATTCTATTTTTGTAATATTACCTACTATTAAAATCTCACTTATTAGAAGTTTTGACACAACTAAATTATCTCCAACAACTAAAATTGTTTTGTTTTCACTTTTTAAAATTATTTTATTATTATCGAAACTTATAATTTGGCCATAATTAATAACATCTACTTTGTTATCTAAATAAATAACTTTTAAATCATTTTCCATGATATAATTTCTAGCATCTTTAAATAAATTCATAGTTCCACCTATATAAATTTATGTTTATAGATTAAAGAATTTGACTTTTTTTATTAAAATGATATAATAAGTACCACTTAAGGGGGATATTATGATAGAAAGAAATTTAGAAATAGATACTGCAATAATATTAGCAGTTAATAAGTATGATATGAATAATGTAGATAAAAAAGAAAATGATACAGAAGATTACATATTAATTGATGATCCAATTAATCGAATAAAAGATTTTAAATACTAACAAAAAATAGTTCAAATTGAACTATTTTTTTAATCTTTTACTAATTTTATTAATATAATTAGGATTCATACCACATCTCATAGCTATTTCTATATTTGAATAATTATTTTTACTATTTTCTCTATCAATAAGTAACTCTAAAGCATACTCTCTTCTAAAAGAAATAGGTGATTTATCTCCCACTAAATTTTTTCTAAATTCCATTATATATGAATCATCTTTAGAAGTTGTATACTCAAGTAAACCAAGAACATACTTACTTCTTCTAATCTTAGAAAGTGCTCTTTGTAATAAATATTCTACTCTAGATATAGACATATTTTTGATAAGTGATATATCATTTAAAGTTTTATTATTTTTAAATCTATATTCAATTAGTTCTTTTTCTTCTTTAGTTAATTTTGAATTTTCTAAAACCATTCTCATTAATTTTTTAAACTCTTTATTAATAATTTCATCTTCTACATTTATTTTAGAAAATAAACCTTCATCTAAATATTCATCATTATAAAAGTCTAGGTTAAGCACTGGCTCTGATAACATTAAAAGTTCATCTATTTTTGAGATATCACAATTAATAGTTAACGAAAGTTCTTTACTAGTTGGATAATGTCCATTATTGATATAAAATTTATTGATTATATTTTTTAAATGTTTAATTTCATTTTGCTTATAAACAGGTATTCTTATTAAATTGGATTTATACTTTAAAAATATAAGTATCGATTGTTTTATCCACCATGAGGCATAAGTTGAAAACTTAAAATTTTTATTATAATCAAATTTTTCTAGTGCTTTAATTAAACCAATATTCCCCTCTTCTATAATATCTGAAAAATCAAAATCTGCAGTTTCTATCAAGCCATAATATGTTTTTGCTATATAAATTACTAATTTTAAATTTGATTTAATTAATAATTCTCTTGCACTTTTATCTCCATTTTTATACTTTGCAAATAAATCATGTTCTATAGTTTTATCAAAAGTATCCAAGAAATTGCCTTGATATATTGGACAATTATCAGAAACATCTACATCATAATCTTTAACTATTTCTATATTATTAAATACACAGTAAAGTTCAATTAAATTAACAATATATTTATTATTAATTAGTAAACTAACATTATTTTGAATGACAACATCCATATTTTCATCTACAAACTTTTTAATTAAAATATTTACCTTATTATTATTTAATATTTCTTCATACATATTTATATTTGTAAAATACCTATTTAAAAAATAAGATATTTTAAGTATTTCGTTAATTGAATCATTATTAACATCCAGTGTTTTATTAAAATATAAATGCATAATATCACTACTTTTTAATAACTCGCCTTTAATATAATTATCAATATTTTTTTGAAATGAAACATCACTATTTGATACCTTTTTTATCTTATCACCTAAAAACGAATAGTCCAACATAAAACCCCCAACTAATTTACTGTTTTTTATTAATTTTTTTTATAAAATCTTCCAAAGAATCTGACTTTGTAATTTTATTTTTTATTTTTTGAAGTACATTTGATATCAATTTTAAAAATGCCAACTTGCTCATATTAAAATTTTCTGATACCTGATTACATGAATAATTATATAATCCATAATATGAACTCATAGCATCTATTTCTTCTAAAGATAATGAGTCCATTATGCATAAAAAATTGTCTACAGAAATTTCAGATAATTTATTTTTTGAAGCTCTACGCACATTACTACACTTTATATTTTTTCTTCGTATATTTATTAATATTTCATTATTAATACAAGTTTTTGCATATGTTAAAAAAGAAATTTTATCACTAAAATCATAAGTATCAACTGCCTTTATTAAACCAATGCTACCAATACTTAATAATTCTTCTAATTCATAACCATTCATATAATAATTCTTAGCAATACTTATAACTAACCCTACATTGGCTCTTATTATATTATACCTTGCATTTAAATTACCATTTTTATATTTTTCAAAACTTTTTTTCAATTCTTTTTCACACATTATTTTTATATCACTTACATAAAAAATTTCTAAACAATTTGACATATTTTACCTCGAAAAATTATTATTTATTGTATAGATAAAAACTTTTTTATCTTATACTTCACTTTAATTTGTTATAAATTTTTTTATAAAATCTTCTTTTAAATATAAATCTTCAATTTTTATCCTAAATTTTGCTAAAATTTGTACTATCAATCTTGAAATAGTAGATTGACTTATCCCTAATATATTAGCAATTTCTTTTTGTGTATGTTTATTTTCATCAAAACCGAAATATAAGATTATAAGTTTTTTTTCTATTTCTGATAAAGAATTCATTATATTATATAACTCATACTGCAGTGAATTTTCTAACATTTTTGTAACAAAATTTGAATTTTCATCCTCTATTATATCAATATATTTTAATTCATTATTATCTGAATCATAAGTTATACAATCATACATATTCACTATTTGAATGTTATTTCTTTTAATTTTTCTGATATTCATCAATATTTCATTGTTAATACAACGTGCTGCATAAGTTGAAAATTGAATTTGTTTTTCAATATCATAAGTATCAACAGCCTTAATCAAGCCTATAGTGCCAATACTTACTAAATCTTCAAAATCGCAATTCTCAATATTATATCTTTTAATAATATATTTAACGAAATTTATATTAGCACAAATTATTTCATTTCTTGCTTTTAAATTTCCACTCTTAAATTCTAAAAATTTTTCTTTTAATTCTTTTTCACTCATTGTTTTACTATTATTATCATACATATTAGATGATTTATCATGCATATTTTCACCCCATATAAATATTTTTTTCAAATATGCTATACCAAAAAAACAAAAAAGTCAATTAAAATTCAATTACATATTTAATTTATCTTGTTAATTTTTTTGCAAAATCGTCTAAAGAACCTTCTTTTATAATCCTGATTTTGATTTTTTTTAATATATTTGAAATCATCCTTGAAATATATGATTGACTTATCCCAAGCATATGAGCTATTTCTTTTTGTTTATATCTATTCCCATCAAATCCAAAATATAACATTACAAGCTCTTTTTCTTTTTCAGATAATGAATCTATTATATTTAAAAGTTCTTTTGAAAGATAATTATCAATAATTTTAGTAACAAAATCAGAATTTTTATCCTCAAGTATATCTAAATATTTTAATTCATTTCCTTCAAAATCACACGATAAAGTATCTTCTATATTAACTTTTTGGATATTATTCGTATTATTTTTTCTTATACTCATTAATATTTCATTATTAATACAACATGCTGCATAAGTTGAAAATCTTATTTGTTTTTCAATATCAAAAGTATCAACTGCTTTTATTAAACCAATAGTACCAAGACTTACCAAATCTTCTAGATCACAACCTTCGATATTATATTTCTTAGCAACTAATATAACAAGTCTTATATTTGATTTAATTATTATATCTCTTGCTTTTAAATCTCCTTTTTTTAACTTTTTAAAATTTTCTTTTAGTTCATCTTCCTTAATTACTTTAGTATCTTTTACATAAAAAATGTCTAAGTTATTCATTGTGTTTTCCTCCATATAATTTAAAAACATAAATCATACAACATAAAACACACAACAAAATGATATTACACTAAATATGAAAGTATGTCAATTAAAAAATAAAATACTCAATAAAAAAGCAGTAATCTACTTATGTAAAAAACTGCTTATATTTTAATTTAATTTTGAATTAATCATTTCTAATTGTAATTTTTCCTTAGCTAAATCTTCTCTTTCTTTATTTACTATAGCTTCAGGTGCACGAGAAACATAATTTTCATTAGAAAGTAAATTTTCTCTTCTTTTTATAGAACTAATTAGTTTCTCCTGTTCTTTTCTTAAATTTTCTAAATCCTCTTCAGTAATATTTTTTTCAAAAAATATTTTTGCTTCATATTTACCTGATTTAACATCAAAATTTGTTATATTTAATTCTTCATCGATTAAATTATCAGTTATTTTAAGCATTTTAATTATTATTTCATCTCTAGTATTTATTAATACTTTTGAATCCTTAGAAATACTATTTTCAAGCTTAACATTTCTAAATTTTGATATAAAATTAATTTTTTCATCTACAATTTGTAAAGATTCGACATAATTAAAATCTTTATTATACTGTGGATAATTACTAATCATAATAGATTCTGAATCCTTAATAGGTAATTCTTGATATATTTCTTCTGTTACAAATGGCATAAATGGATGTAATAATTTAAGTATTCCAGTTAATACATAACACAATACAGATTTAGTTGTATCATTCATGTTAAATTTAGCAAATTCAATATAATTTGAACAGAAGTCATCATATATAAATGAATATGTTTCAGAACCAAATAAATTAAATTCATATTTATCCATATGTTTAATTGAAGAATTTACAATTTCATTATATTTAGTTAATATCCACTTATCTTCATCAGTTAAATTATCTAGTTTAATTTCTTTTAAATTTTCAATATTCATTAAAACAAATCTTGAAGCATTCCATATTTTATTAATATAATTCCATGTAGAACTCATCTTTACTTCATCAAACCTTAAATCAGTTCCAAATAAACAATCAGTATTTAAATAATATCTTAAAGCATCAGTTCCATATTTTTCTATCATATCAAATGGATCAATACCATTTCCTAAAGATTTAGACATTTTTCTTCCATCTTTATCTCTTACAAGTCCATGAATAACAACATCTTTAAATGGTCTTACATTATTTAATTCTAAAGATTGGAATGTCATTCTATTTACCCAAAAAGGTATAATATCATACCCAGTTACTAGGCAGTCATTTGGAAAATATCTATTCATATCATTTGTTTTTTCTGGCCAACCAAGTGTTGAAAAAGGCCATAAAGCTGATGAAAACCAAGTATCTAGGACATCTTCATCTTGAACCCATCCTTCATCTTTAGGTGGATTAATACCTACATAAATTTCATCACCTTTATAATAAGCTGGTATTCTATGTCCCCACCAAAGTTGTCTAGATATACACCAATCATATGTTATTTCCATCCAATGATTCATAGTTTTCTCATAATATTCAGGAACAAAATTAACTTTTTTATCTTTATCTTTTTGATTTTCTAAAACTTTATCTGCTAGTGGTCTCATTTTAACAAACCATTGTTTTTTAATCATTGGTTCAATTAAAGCACCTGTACGTTCTGAATGCCCAACTTCATGAACTAAAGGTTCGATTTCTAATAATAAATCTTTTTCTTTTAAATCTTTCAATAATTCTTCTCTACACTTTTCTCTTGACATTCCAACATATTTTTTAGGACAATTATCATTCATAGTAGCATCATCATTCATTATACATATACGTTCTAAATTATGTCTATTTCCAACCTCAAAATCATTAGGATCATGTGCTGGAGTAATTTTAACTACACCAGTTCCTTTTTCCATATCAGCATGTTCATCACCAATAATTGGAATTAATTTATTCATAAGTGGTAGTTCTACTTTTTTACCAATTAAATTTTTATATCTATCATCTTTAGGATTTACAGCAACTGCAGTATCCCCAAATAATGTTTCAGGTCGAGTGGTTGCAACATCTAAAAATTCACTTGTTCCAGCAATAATATATTTTAAGTGGTAAAAAGCACTCTTTTCTTCCGAAAATATTACTTCCTCATTAGATAAAGCTGTTTTAGCAACTGGATCCCAGTTTATTATTTTTTCTCCTCTATAAATTAGTCCTTTATTATAATAATCAACAAACACTTTAGTTACAGCATTATTTAATCCTTCATCTAATGTGAATCTTTCTTTATTATAATCTACTGATATTCCCATAGCAGCCCATTGGTTTCTTATATTATTAGAATACTCATCAGTCCAAGCCCAACAAGCTTTTAAAAAGTTTTCTCTTCCATATTTATATTTATCTATTCCATCTTCTTTTAACTTTTTAACTACTTTTGCTTCTGTTGCTATAGCAGCATGATCCATACCAGGAAGCCATAGACAATCATAACCTTGCATTCTTTTATATCTAATTATTGCATCCTGTATAGATACATTATAGGCGTGTCCTATATGTAATTTACCTGTTACATTTGGTGGTGGTATAACTATTGCATATGGCTTTTTAGATAAATCACCACTTGTAAAATATCCTTTGTTACGCCAATTTTCATATTTATTTTTTTCAACTTCTAAATGATTATATTTACTTTCTAACATATTTCCTCCTAGTATTTTTTAAAACTTAATCTTTTTTGTAGTTCATCTAAAGATTCATTCATACTTATATCTATTTTATATCCGCTTGACGGTCCATTATAAGATATAATTAATTGTTTTAACTCATCAATTGTAAAAAAAAGTGGTAAAACATTATTTTTATAGCATAATTTTATAATGTCTTCATAATCTTGTTTACTAAATTCTTTATAACAAGAATAATAATTTCTTAATGTTTGTAATGTTTGAGATTTTAATTTTCTATTTATTGTTGTATAGATATTTTGTGTATGGATAGATTGTTTTAAATAGCATAAATTTTGTTGCTCTACTAATAAATTTAATATATCAGCATGAAATTTGCCATTTACATCATCAAGACCAGTTACAATAACTGTTGGTATATATATATCATAATATTCTCTACCAGATTTTGATGTAAAAACTAAAACCTTACCATCTTCATTATAAATTACGTATTTATTTTTTTCTACTTTATTTTCCATACTATTCTTATAAAAACCTCCTAACAAAAAATCACATCCAACATAAGGACGTGATTACGTGGTACCACCTTAATTTGTAGTTAAACTACCTTTAATGACTATAACGCATCACCCTTAGTTCAAAAGACAACTTCATTAAAGATTATTAAATGTTTCCACCAACCACATTTTCTCTATATATAATTACTTTAATTACTACTTCTTCATCAACACTATAAAAATAATAACATGTTTTTTTAATATATTCAAGTACCTATTTATTAAATTTAATTATACTGCGAGTATGCCTTAATTTTTTTAATGCCTTGGCTTCTATTTGTCTAATATTTTCCTTAGTAACACCATAAATAGAAGCAACTTCTTCTAACGTTTTAGCTTTCACGTCAAAGCCAAATCTTTTATTAATAATATCCATGTGATAATCAGATAATGTTTCTTTTACCGCAATATTAAAATCACTGTAAAATTTATTATTGATAATCTCTTCTTCATAAATATGTTCATCAACAAAATTTTTATTTAATCTTTCTTTCAATCCACTTGATATAAGTATTTGAAAAAAACTATATATTTTATTTCTAGAGATTTCTTCATCACTAAAATCAAACTTTTCATATATATTATCAAATATTGTTATTATATATTTATTTATATAAGAATTATTAATTAAATCATTTAATTCACTATTTCCATTATTTTTTAATATTATATAATCTTTAAATAAATTAATAAGTTTATCTTTTGAAGTATGAAACATTTCTAAATAATCTATTTTCTCATTTAATATTAAATTAGATACCTCAGTTAAAAAAGGCGTTAAAAGAACACTACTAAAGCTATCAACATTTAATAACTCTCCATTTTTAATATGTTTTATCCAAACTTCACAGAATGTAAGAATAATATCATCCATATCATATTCTTTATTATCAATTAAAAAATCAATAGACTCAATAAAATTACACACTTTATATAATGTTCCTAAAATAACCTCATTAGTATATTTTTCCTTTAATTTTAAATCGGCTGTATTATCAGCTAAAATGAGTAATTCCTTAGCCTCAGCAATGCTTAATTTTTTATATTTTGAAATTTGTTTCTTAAAATAAATTAATTTATCCACAATATCCCCTCACATTTGCTAATATTATATCATGTTTTTTTAATGCGTCAAAGATATCTATAATATAAATAAATGAGAGGTATAAATGATTAGATATATAGAAACGTTAAGATAAATATTCTTTTAATTTTGACTTTTAAAAAGTTAGTTTATATAGTATAATACTTTTATATGGTAGAGTTTAAAAGGGAGTATGAAGCCTATGAAAAAAATATACACATGTATTGATATTGGAACTGATACAATAAGAATATTAGTTAGTGAATATTATGGTAAGAAATTTAGAACTCTTGCGGTATCATCAGTTAGATCTAAAGGAATAAAAAGGGGCGTTATAGTAGATGAATCACTTGTTTTAGAAAGATTAAAACTAGCACTAGATGATATTTCATCAAGAATTAATA
>ERZ859923.770-NODE-770-length-16129-cov-2.095247_pt1 | contig 16129 bp, 10 predicted proteins | sample MGYA00510116_ERZ859923 | MGnify/ENA primary metagenome ERZ859923 (study PRJEB30046, sample SAMN00715168) | human gut metagenome | study: EMG produced TPA metagenomics assembly of the A metagenome-wide association study of gut microbiota in type 2... | reverse complement strand
AGGTGAAGATGATACAACAGCAAACAAATCTTGGCTTGCTAGTCCATATACAGGACAGACATCTGTATTGACGATTGCTAAGACAAACCCTACTGAACTTGCAACAGTAGCAGGATTTAACCTTCAGTTACAGTCTCTTCCAGCTAATATGCATATTGTTTTGAAGAGCATTACTCTTTACAAAGACAACAACGTATATGTTGATTTGACAAGTGATGGTGTTGTTGCTAAAACAAATCCTGGCGAAGGCGCTGGTGTAGCAGCTACAAGTTCTGCAGCAGGTCTTGAGTTTATGGCTGGAAAAGCAATGACATATGTAGACTTCTCTAAATATCTTGCAGATAACAACCTTGACCTTGCAGACTTTACTGCATTGCAGATTGCATGGGAAGTACAGGATGCAGACGGCAAGAAAGTAGAAGATTACGCTGGTGCAGAAGGTGCTCCAACATATGGTAAAATTGCATATGCCGCAACAGCTAAATTGGATGGATTTTCAGATGGTATTGATACAGACTGGGCAGGTGAAGATGATACAACAGCAAACAAATCTTGGCTTGCTAGTCCATATACAGGAGAGACTTGTACATTGACAATTGCTAAGACAAATCCTTCTGAACTTGCAACGGTAGCAGGATTTAACCTTCAGTTACAGTCTCTTCCAGCAAATATGCACATTGTTTTGAAGAGCATTACTCTTGTAAAATAATTAATTGCTGATAAGGCTGACTAAAATTGAATCATGGGAGGCGCTGCTCGTAAGAGCGGCGCTTCTTTTCATGTAAAGATATTATAATTTGGACGTGTAGTGAAAAAGTGTTTTATAACACAATTGTTATAGGAAATATATGTAAGGATTTATATTTGGAGGGAAAAGCATGAATAAGAGTTTGAAACGAGTGATTGTTTCTGCTATGGCTTTATCTTTATTGGTTCCAGCGGTTTCAGCTCCAAAGGCGGAAGCTGCAGCAAAACCAAAGCTGAGTGCGAAAAGCGTTAAAGTGACAGTAGGAGCAAAGAAAAAAGTAACTGTAAAAAAAGTAAAAGCAAAGAAAATCAAAAAGACGACTTGGTCATTGCCAAAGAAAGGAAAGAAAATCGTTTCTCTTTCGGCAAAGAAAAAGACAGGCGTTACATTAAAAGGTAAAAAGGCAGGAAAAACAACTTTGACTGCGAAAGTTAGAGTTGGCAAAAAGACCTATAAATTAAAGACGAAAATTACTGTAGTAAAGAAAACTGCAGTTATTACTGCAAAACCAACACAGGGCGCAACGAAGACTCCGGCAACAACAGCACCGGCAAACACTGCAACAGCGGTACCTACGGCAACACCAGTGGCTACATTCCGACCGTTGGCAACACCAAATATGACAGAAGTACCAAAGAAGAGTGCAGACTCATTTGCAACTACGAAACCGGAAGCTACGATTGATCCGGCTACCAAAGTTGGTTATAACGTAGATTTTGAAGATGTTACAATCGGAACAAAAACAGAAGATGCAATTACCGGAGATGGTATCAAAGGAGTTGTGCTTCGTGGACATAAAAAGGCTGATGACGGTGGCGTCGGAACATCAAAAGACTATTTGGATGTAGTAGACGGAAGTGATCTTCCGGTTGAAGGAAATAATACACATGTACTTCACCTTCACCGTGAAGATAAAACATGGCAGGGGCCGATGATGAACATCACCGATAAACTGGATGAAGGATGTACCTATGAACTTAAGGCAGATGTATTCTGCCAGAACACCGATTTGATGTGTTCTTATCAGGAGCAGACTCTGGAAGAACTGTCACCAAGTTATGGTAACTTTGGTCCGACTTCCGGAACAATTACAAAGATTCCGAAAGGAAAATGGAATACAGTAACATTTACGATTTCCGTACCGGATGATAAATTTTATTATGCACTGTATTTTGAGTCTTATAACGGAAATGGTAACGATGACATTTACCTTGACAACATTACTTTGACAAAGACATTGCAGACAAATCCGGACAAAACAATTGATTCTTTGAAGGATACTTACAAAGATGTATTCCCGATTGTCGGCGTTGGAGCAGGAATTGCTTCGATTCTTGGTAAGAATGGTTCCGAGTTTATTTCTCAGCAGTACAATGCCGTTACACCGGGTAACGAAATGAAACCGGATGCAATTCTTGGTTCTACGATTGGTAAACTTGTGAAACCAACCGATGAAGTTTCTGCGGATAAGACCGATTTCATCACAGTAGAGGATGCAAAATCCATGGGATATATTATTCCGGATAACTACATTTCTTATGATGACAACCGTTTTAAATCAGCTACGGGTGAGTATGCCGTGCCGAGACTGAATTTTGATAATGTAGATAAGATTATGAAAGCTGCTCATGAGAAAGGCGAGAAACTGCGTGGACATACCTTAGTATGGCATCAGCAGACACCGAAGTATTTCTTCCAGCAGAATTATAAAATTACGACAGGACAGAAGTACAACACATCCAAAGAGTGCATGGATACGCGTCTTGAGTTCTATGTTAAGACAGTTATGAACCATGTATTGAGCAGTGAGTATGCAGATTGTTTATACTCCTACGATGTAGTAAATGAGTATCTGCACAGTGCAAATGCGGAGAAAGACTCCAAGAATATTACTTATTGGGGATTGATTTACGGCACATATGATAAGTCTGTGAAAGACCATGGTGTGACACTTCGTCCTTCTTATGTAAAGGATGCTTTCAAATATGCACACGAAATGCTTGTAAAATATGACCGTTTGGATGTTAAACTGATTTATAACGATTATAACTGCTATCAGAATCCGGAAAATATCATTCACCTGGTAGATTACATTAATAGTGAGGGTAAAGTATGTGATGGTATTGGTATGCAGTCACACTTGGACATTACGGACTCGTTCCACAGTGCAACAAACTATGCAAAGGCATTGGAGTACTTCCGTCTGAACTGCCCGGATTTGGAGATTCAGATTACTGAACTTGATGCAACAATGGTTAGCACAGAGGACAAGCCATTGACGGATGAGGATCAGGCAGCATACTATGACCAGATTATGAATGCGATTTTGACTAACAAGAAAAATGGCGGCAACATCACAGCATTGATTATCTGGAGTTTGTATGATGGTGTATCATGGAGACCGGCAAAATTCCCATGTCTGTTCAATGGTTTGTATATGCCAAAAGCTGCATTCTATGCTGTAATTGATGCGAAAAAGCAGTATTGGGATTAGCTAATATAGAGATATGGTGATACACACATATAATGTTGCTTATATATACCATAAATCTTATAAAGTGATTGCTATTTCATTATTAAAATGATAAAATATAAGTACGTATACGAGTACTTATACAGATAAAAAAGCGCTACTCGAATCGGGTAGTGCTTTTTTTTATAAAAACATAAAAAAGGAGGTCAAGACATTGAAGAGACAGATGAAGAAACTCATTGTTTCCGCTGTAGCTCTTTCTCTTGTTATTCCTGCGCTTAGCGCACCAAAGGCAGAGGCTGCAAAGAAGCCATCTTTGGTAAAAAAGGTTTCTGTAAAAGCAGGTAAAACAAAGAAAGTTACAGTGAAAGGTGTTAAGACAAAGCAGATTAAGAAGACAACTTGGTCTGTGAAAAGCAAGAAGGTTGTCACGCTTTCTAAGAAAAAGAAAAACAGCGTAACAATCAAAGGTAAAAAGGCAGGAAAGACAGTTTTGACTGCCAAAATCAAAGTAGGTAAAAAGACCTACAAAAAGACTTGTAAGATTACAGTCAAAAAAGCAGGCAAAGTAACAGTAACAAAAGCACCGGTGGCAACACCGACCGCACCGGCAAAGGTAACTGATACACCGGGAGCAAAAGCTACGGCTACACCGACGGCTGCTCCGACAGCAGTTCCTACACTGCGTGCACTTGACCAGGGTTACAAAACGGCAAAGGCACCGGAAGCAAAAGACCCGGATACATTCCCTACAACAGTGCCGGAAGCAAAGGTTGACCCGGCAACAGCAACTGTGTATGATGAAGATTTTGAGGATGTAGAAACGGGTACAAAGTCGACGGACTGCGTAAACGAGGATACTCCGGATCCGGAAGGATTGAAAAGATGGATTCTTCGCGCGTTCTCAGATGATAACAACACCGGAAAAGATTATCTGGAGGTTGTTGATTCGAGTACACTTCCAACCGGCAACAGTGCAGTTGGCAAGAAAGTTCTCAAATGCCACCGTGAAGCAAATTCAAAGAGCTGGCAGGGAGCTATGATTAATCTGTCCAAGAAATTAGAAGGTGGTGCTACTTACCGCGTTTCCTTTACTGCCTACAGTGAAGTGTCTTCATTGAACTTTAACGAACAGGTGATTCCGATTGAAGGTGGCGATCAGTCGTATGCTTATATGCCGACTCGTATCACGGAAACCCGCTGGAAAACAACAAAAGGCCAGTGGAAAGATTTCGACTATGAAATCACTGTGCCGGATGACATGTACTTCTATGGATTCTATTTACAGAGTGATGATGGTACAACCGGTGATATGTATGTTGATAACATGAAGATTGTAAAAACGGCACAGCCATCCAAGGCAACGGATATTCCGAAACTGAAAGATATTTACAGTGATACTTTTGGTGTGGTAGCGGTTGGTGCATCGGCAAATGATCTTCTTGGAGATACAGCTTCTAAGTTCTTGAATGAACAGTACAATGGCATTACTCCTGGTAATGAGATGAAACCGAATGCCGTTATGGATTCTGACAAAATTGATGCAGTGCCACTTGAAGATGCCAAAGCACAAGGTTTGTATATTCCGGAAGGATATGACAAACAGGCAGATAACTCTGCAACTTATAACGTAACAGAGACTGTAGACGGAAAAGACACAATTGTTAAAAAGACAGGTGTCGTTGTTCCTAAGTTGAAGTTCGATAAAATCGACCAGATTTTGACCGAGTGCCACGCAAAAGGATTGAAGCTTCGTGGACATACGTTACTGTGGCATGCGCAGACTCCTACCTATTTCTTCCAGAAAGGATTCTCTGTTGTAAATAACAAGAGTAAGAATACTTCTGAAGAAAACATGGATTTGCGTCTTGAGTATTTTGTAAAGAATGTGATGGAGCATATTTTGAAGAAAGATTTGGAACTTGCCGGTGGCGACAAGAGCAAATGCGTTCTTTATGCTTATGACGTAGTAAATGAGTATATGCATAGCGGAAGTCCTAAGGGAACATTCTGGAATACGATTTATGGCATTACGGATAAAGAGAAAAATGCCGGTTATATGTCAAGTACCGGAGTAACGCTTCGTCCGAAGTTTGTCAAAGAAGCATTCCAGTGGGCAGATGAAATTTGTAAAAAATATGACCGCGACGATGTGAAATTGATGTACAATGACTTTAATACTTATCTTTGTCCGGAAGATGAAGTTCTTTTGATTGACTTTATTAACGAGGATGGAAAGATTTGTGATGGTCTTGGTATGCAGAGTCACTTGACGGTTGGCAATGCAGCACACAGCCCGGATTTGTATGCACAGGCACTTGAGTGTTTCCGCTCAAATATGCCGGATATGGACATTCATATCACAGAGATTGATGCCGGTTACACATCGACAGCAGATAAAGTAGTAACAGATCAGGATCAGGCTGCTTACTATGACCAGATTATGGGTGCTCTTTTGCAGAGTAAAGCAAAGGGAACAAAGATTAGCGCCCTTGTTATCTGGAGTTTGTATGATGGTGTTTCATGGCGTGCAAGCAGTGTACCTTGCTTATTCAATGGCTTGTATTCACCAAAATCTGCTTTCTTTGCAGTAGCAAACGCAAAGGATGCTTATAAGTAAATAAGAGATTCTTAAAATAAAAATACCACCCGGTCAAAATAATTTTGGCGGGTGGTATTTTTTTGTGGTATTTTGCAAACAATTGTAGTATAATATACTACACAAACAAATTATGTGAGGAGGGGGTCATATGTACAAAGCAATGGAGTTATCCACGTACATCGTTTCAAAATGTATTAAGGAAGATTGTCCTATTAGTAATTTGCAGTTGCAAAAAATTTTATATTATATTCAAAAGGCTTTTTTGGATAGAGGTGACCGCGCATTTTCAGATAATATAGAAGCTTGGCAATTTGGTCCTGTTGTGCCAAATGTGTATGACCATTATTGTGGATATGGTGCTATGCCTATTTCCTTTTCGTCGATAAAATATGATGTGGCTAAAGAAGATAAGCAACTGATTGATTCGATTGTAGAAAGTAAACGAGTTTTGGCACCATGGGATTTAGTTGAAGAGACGCATAAAAAAGGTGGTGCGTGGGATAAGACTTATAAAAATGGTTCAGGATCACATGAAGTGATTCCTACAGAGTTAATAAAGGCGGTGGGATAAAGATGGTATCAGCGAAAGAAGAAATGAAGCGAAAAGAATTTCGTGATATTCTTATTGAACTTTCAAAAAATCAAGATTTCTTAAAAAGTGCCACATGTCGTTCGAATATGTATCGGCGGCTTGAGGCACTTTATGATGCAGAACCAACAGAAGAAGGTTTTCGGCATTATTATTCCGATATTTTTGCGATTTTAGTTGAAGTAAAATCGAATCCTGATTTAGGAGATATAAATATACTTGGGCAAAATTTAGATGCATTAAAGAGGAAATATAAAGTAAAAAATAAAGCGGCAGATGGAAAAAGATTGATAGACGTAAGTGGATCGATAAGAAAGTTGTATGACCATGTAAATTTAGACATTGCACGAATTGCATATTCGGATGCCACAGATAAACGAGCGTATGGAGAATCAACATTAAAAAATCTTCAAGGTGAAATTAATTATTTACAAGGGGAAATTCCAAAAGCAAAAGAAATACAAGAAGATTATGAAAACACAGAAAAAAAGATTTCAGAGGTTGAGTCAAAATTGGAGAGTTCTCAACGGGAATATATCGCTATTCTTGGAATCTTTGCTGCAGTTGTGCTGGCGTTTACTGGAGGGATTGCATTTTCGACATCTGTGTTAAATAATGTTGCCAAAGCAAGTATTTATCGAACGGTTACTGTTTCGTTGATAATTGGACTCGTGCTGACAAATGTATTATTTGGATTGTTTTATTATATTAATTTACTTGTAAACAAAAATAAAAGGTTACTTCCGCTAATTGTATCAAATGTAGTTATTTTAATTTTATTGCTGGGAACGATAGTGGCTTGGAACTGTGGAATGGTAGAAAAGCGTGCTAAAAGGATAACTACTCAGGTTGAAAATATACATATAACGATAGATGGTGATACAATGATTATATAAAAAAAGCTAGTCAAAATCGATGATTTTGACTAGCTTTTTTTATTAGATTGTCGTAATAAAGCAGCACCATTCTTTCATATAAGTTACATCAAGAATTTCAAATCCGTTTTCAATTAAAGTTTCACGAACCTCTGCTTCTTTCGTATCAATAATGCCGGATGTAATGTAAAGACCGCCTTTTTTAAGGTGAGGTTTTACAACGCCTGTGAGCGGGATAATGACATCGGCAAGAATATTTGCTACCACGATGTCGTGGCCGGTTCCGGCTTTCACCTTCAAAAAAGCGTTGGAAATCAAATCGCCGTCGTAAAGGGTGTAGTCAGAAGACGGAATATGATTTACTGCCATATTCTCAGCAGCAACTTTTACGGCTACTTCGTCAATGTCAATTGCGGGGGCGGGCTTGGCGCCGAGTTTCAAAGCGGCAATTGAGAGAATTCCGCTGCCACATCCGACATCAAGGACGGAGTCTCCGTTCTTTACATATTTATCAAGAGCCTGAATGCAAAGTTTCGTTGTCTCGTGGGAACCGGTGCCGAAAGCAATGCCGGGGTCGATTTCGATAAGAATATCCGAATCTTTTTCTTTTTTATATTCTTCCCAGGTTGGCTTGATGACGATATCGTCGGCAGCACGGAACGGTTTGAAAAATGTTTTCCAGTTATTAATCCAGTCTTTGTCTTCGGTTTCCGAAAGAGAAATGGTTCCTTTTCCGATTTCACAGAAAGGTTTGATTTCCTGAAAAATATTCTGTACTTGAATCATGACTTTTTCCGGGTCACAGTTTTCCGGTTCCATGTAAAAGTGAACTTTTGCAGTCCCATCGTTATCTTCCGGATCCGGCAAAATATCGACAAACATTTTTTTCTTATCTTCTTCGCTTAATGGAAGATGGTCTTCAATTTCAATTCCTTCCACGCCGATTTCGTCAAGCATATAGCTGAGCATGTCCACGGCATCTGTATGTGTATCAAGTGTAAAACGTATCCATTTCATAGAGAGTACCCCTTTCTTGTCGTATACTGGATATTATAAAGAGAAGCAGGTGGAAAGTCAAATTTATCCTTAAAATCGTTTGTGTCAAGTGTGTCGTTGGTACTTTTTTGTATTTCTGTAATTCCGTAGAAAAGCTTTGCGTCTCGTGGGCGTTCCCACTAATTGAGTGCGTAGCGGTATGGGCACTGAAACCACCAGTGCCTCATACCGACGTACTCAAAACCCACTCGTCACAAAGTTTATTTGCGGAATTACTGGAATACAAAAAAAGTGCCAACAACACTTGACACAAACTAACCTTAAAATCTACTGGAAAATCCACTGCGAATCAACTATACTTGACATATACGAAAGCAGATTAGCAAAGTGAGGAAAAAGTTGTGCGCGAAAAATGGATTGTGGAAGCGAAAAAGGGAGATTTTAATGGGTTATCGGCGAAGTTAAAGGTTTCGCCTCTGGCGGTGCGGTGTCTTATGAACCGCGGTGTCGAAAGTGAGCAGGAGATGCGGAGTTTTTTGTATGGAACATTAGATGACTTGCATGATCCGTTTACGATGAAAGGCATGAATGAGGCGGTGCAGGAGATTGTACAAGCGAGAGAGCAGGGGCGTAAGGTGGCAATTGCTTCGGATTTTGACTGTGACGGAATTTTTTCCGCTTATATTTTGTGGAAGGGATTTCAAAGGATTGGACTGGATTCTGAAATTTTTACGCCGGACCGTGTGAAAGAAGGATACGGACTGAATCGTCGTATTGTAGATGAGGCGCTCGCAGGCGGACGGGATTTTCTTGTTACCTGCGATAATGGAATTGCGGCGAATGAGGAAGTGGATTATGCAAAGAAACTTGGTATGACGGTAATTGTTACCGACCATCATGAGGTGCAGGAGCAGATGCCGGCTGCAGATGTTGTGCTGGACCCAAAGCGGGATGATGAAACATATCCATTTCACGGGTTGTGTGGTGCCGGTGTGGCGTTTAAACTGATTTGTGCACTGTATGATGTGCAACAAGTTCCGGCAGAAGCAAAAGATGAATTATTAGAATATGCCGGGATTGCGACGGTGGCTGATGTAATGGAACTGCAGGGGGAAAACCGAATTTTGGTAAAATATGGTTTGCAGGCTCTTTCTCATACAAAAAATACAGGACTTCGTGCATTACTTAAAGTACAGGGATTGGACGATAAAGAGATTACGGCAGGACATATTGGATTTATCCTGGGACCGTGCTTTAATGCAGCAGGGCGTATAGCGACCGTAGCAGAATCCTTTTCTCTTTTGATGGAAGAGGATGAAGAAAAGGCGTTGGAGAAAGCTGAAAGATTAAAAGAAATTAATGAATCTCGCAAGCAAATGACAGAAGACGGTGCGGAAGAAGCCTATTTAAAACTGGCGGAGAAAGAGAATGAAAATAAGCTTCCAAAGGTGTTGATAGTATTATTGCCGGATACGCATGAGAGTCTTGTTGGTATTATTGCCGGACGGGTGAAGGAGCGTTACAACCGCCCAACGATTGTTTTTACGGAAACGGAAGACGGTCTTGTGAAAGGCTCCGGGCGTTCGATTGAGGCGTATGACATGTTTCATGAATTGTTGGCGTGCAAAGATTTAATGGAGCGGTTTGGTGGTCACAAAATGGCGGCAGGCATGACACTTCACAGGAAGGATTTGCCGGAGTTAGAAAAGCGGTTAAATGAAAATTGTGTGCTGACAGAAGAGGATTTTCGCCCGGTCGTAAGAATTGACGCACCGATGCCGATTGGCTACATAACAGAAACATTGTTAAGTGAAATTGAAAAAATGGAGCCGTTTGGTGTGGGAAATCCAAAGCCGATTTTTGCGGAACAGCATTTTCGTATTTTGTCGGGACGCAAATTTGGTCAAGAGGGAACGGTGTTAAAGTTACAGGTGCAAAACGATGCCGGTAATCGCATCGGAGCAGTCTGTTTCCGACGGACGGAGGAGTTTGAGCAGTTTGTCATTGCGGAGTGGGGCGAAGCTGAGTTAAAGCGGATGTACGAGGGGCGTGAAAATCTGTTAGACATTGCATTTACCTATTATCCATCGGTGAATGAATATAATGGGCGCCGTGAGTTACAGATACAAATTGCCGGCTGGTGTCGGATTCCACGATAGGAGGATAGGATATGATTGAAATTAGTTTATGCATGATTGTGAAAAATGAAGAGAAAATTCTTGCACGCTGCCTGGATAGTGTGGCAGATTTGGTGGATGAAATTGTGATTGTTGACACCGGCTCCACGGATGCAACAAAGAAAATTGCAGCGAATTATACAGATAAAATCTACGATTTTACGTGGGTGGATGATTTTTCGGCGGCGCGGAATTTTGCTTTTTCGAAGGCGGAAAAAGACTATATTTATACAGCGGATGCGGATGAGGTAATGGATGAGGAAAACAGAAAACGCTTTTGCGAATTAAAGGAAGTGCTTTTGCCGGAAATTGAAATTGTGCAGATGAAGTATGGCAATCAGTTGTCTCATGGAACCGCATATAATTTTGACGAAGAGTATCGTCCGAAACTTTTTAAAAGACTTCGGGAATTTACATGGATTGAACCGATTCACGAGATGGTTCGCTTAGATCCGGTCGTTTTTGATTCGGATATAGTCATTGGGCACTATCCGGAGAGCAACCACTGTAAGCGTGATTTTGCAACTTTTCAGAAACACATTCACAAAGGACTTCGGCTGTCAAAACGGCTGCATCACATGTATGCGATGGAGTTGTATATTTCCGGGGATGATGAAGATTTTTTGGAAGCGGAAGAATTTTTTGCGGCGTCTGTGATGGATCCGGAGCGAAGTGCGGATGAAATGAAGGAAGCTGCATGCGTGGTCTGCCGTGCGGCAAGAATCCGGAAGGACGCGGGCATTATGATGAAAATGGCATTGAAAGATATGCTCACCGAAGGCTCCGCCGAAATGTGTTTTGAACTGGGCGAGTATTTCCACGAGAGAGGCGATGATTCCGAGGCGTCACTGTGGTATTACAATGCGATGCATGAGGCGCCGAGCATATTGAATATTCATACGTCGACGGATTGGCCGGAGAAACGGCTGGCGGAGATTGAAAAATAGCAGATATATCAAATAAACAAGGGATGATTTCTAATTTTATCAGTTATAACTGATAAAATTCAAAATTGTTCCTTGTTTTTTTGTTGTAAATGGGATTAATTTTGCGAAAGAAGTTGAAGTGCAGCGTATTTTCATGTATAATATTAACGCATGTGCTTTTTGATGCAAATAATCGGTGCCGCGAAAGCGGGACATTAAGGAGGAATGGCTATGGTAACAGCCGTTGTAGGAGCAAACTGGGGAGACGAAGGAAAAGGAAAGATTACGGATATGCTCGGTGAAGAGTCTGATATTATCGTACGCTTTCAAGGAGGTAGTAATGCAGGTCATACTATCGTAAATGATTATGGTAAATTTGCCCTTCATATTCTGCCGTCCGGCGTTTTTTATAACCATACGACAAGTGTTATCGGAAATGGTGTTGCACTGAATATTCCGGATTTGTTTAAGGAAATTCAGGGAATTGTGGATCGTGGTGTACCGATGCCGAAGATTAAAGTTTCGGACCGTGCCCAGATTGTGATGCCATATCATATTTTGTTTGACCAGTATGAGGAAGAGCGTCTGGCTGGAAAATCATTTGGTTCGACAAAATCCGGTATTGCGCCATTCTATTCTGATAAATATGCAAAAGTCGGAATTCAGGTTTCCGAGCTTTTTGATGAAGAACTTCTACGTGAGAAATTAGAGCGCATTTGTGTTCAGAAAAATGTTGTTTTAGAGCATTTGTATCACAAACCGACGTTGAATGTTGACGAATTGATGGATACACTGCGCGAGTACCGCAAGATGGTTGAGCCATATGTATGTGATGTGTCTGCCTTCCTTTTTGAGGCAAGAGAGCAGGGCAAGAGAATTTTGTTAGAAGGACAGCTTGGTTCCTTGAAAGACCCTGACCATGGTATTTACCCGATGGTTACATCTTCTTCTACACTCGCAGGTTATGGTGCAGTGGGAGCAGGACTTCCACCATATGAGATTAAGAGAATTGTTACGGTTGTTAAGGCATATTCAAGTGCTGTTGGAGCCGGTGAATTTGTCAGTGAAATTTTTGGAGAAGAGGCAGATGAATTAAGACGCCGCGGTGGTGACGGCGGTGAGTACGGTGCTACGACAGGCCGCCCAAGACGTATGGGATGGTTTGATGCGGTAGCAAGCCGTTACGGATGCCGGATTCAGGGTGCGACAGAGGTTGCACTTACTGTGCTTGATGTACTTGGTTATCTGGATGAACTTCCGGTATGTGTTGGCTATGAAATCGATGGTAAAGTAACAAAAGATTTCCCAACAACAGCTTCTTTGAAAAAGGCAAAACCGGTATATGAAGTGCTTCCGGGCTGGAAGACAGATATCCGCGGCATTACGGAATACGATAAACTTCCGGAAAACTGCCGTAAGTACATCGAGTTTATTGAAAAAGAATTAGGTGTTCCGGTTAAATTGGTTTCCAATGGACCGGGAAGACATGAGATTATTCATCGATAAAAAATTGCTCCAATTTTTTGGTTACGCAAATTAGAAGAAACTCTTTGCGTCTCGTGGTTCTACGTTCCACTCCGGTCCGCGCAGGTCAGAGGTTCCCCGAACCTCTTGCGCCGCTTTCGCTAGTTGAGTACGTAGCGGTATGGGCACTGAAAACACCAGTGCCACATACCGACGTACTCAAAACCCACTCGTCACAAAGTTTTTCTACGGAATTACTGGAATACAAAGGAACTGGCAGCGAACATTTGTCACAAACCAATCCTTCTAAACTCAGTTTTTCTTTATCTTATAACCGCATTCCGAAATACCTTTCTGGATGCGGTTGCTGCTGCATCTTCCCCTCTCACCACTCTCCCCTCTCCCTCTAAGCCAAAATAAAAACGAAAAAAAGACGGGAAGCTATATCTGCCACGCAGATATCCCGCTTCCCATCTTTTTCGTTTTTATTTTACAGCCTTAAAAGCTTCTTCCAAGTCTTCAATAATATCATCTACATTCTCTGTTCCGATTGACAGACGGATGGTATTTGGTTTGATTCCCTGGTCTAACAATTCTTCCTCATTCAACTGAGAATGTGTTGTACTTGCCGGATGAATAACCAGAGATTTTACATCCGCTACATTTGCTAATAATGAGAATAACTCTAAGTTATCAATGAATTTCTTAGCTGTTTTATCATCGCCCTTAATCTCGAAAGTGAAGATAGATCCACCTCCGTTAGGGAAGTATTTCTTATATAATCTCTGCTGCTCAGGATCTGTAGTTACTGCCGGATGATTGACTTTCTCTACCAGCGGATGCTTGGAAAGATAATCTACTACCTTCAGTGCATTCTCTACATGTCTCTCTACCCTAAGAGATAATGTCTCCAGTCCCTGTAAGAAGATAAATGCATGGAACGGAGAAAGTGTTGCACCTGTATCACGAAGCAGGATTGCACGGATTCTTGTAATAAATGCTGCCGGACCTGCTGCATCTACGAAGCTGATACCATGATAACTTGGGTTCGGCTCTGTGAACTGAGGGAATTTACCACTGGCTTTCCAGTCAAATTTACCTGCATCTACGATGACACCACCGATTGTTGTTCCGTGTCCGCCAATGAACTTAGTAGCGGAATGAATAACAACATCTGCGCCATACTCAATCGGGCGAACCAGATAAGGAGTTGCAAATGTGCTGTCTACTACAAGAGGAATCCCATGTGCATGGGCAATCTTGGCAATTGCTTCAATATCTGTTACTTCTGAATTGGGATTGCCCAGTGTCTCAATATAGAGTGCCTTGGTGTTATCCTGAATTGCTTTCTCAAAGTTTGTAATATCCAGAGGATCTACGAAAGTAGTAGTTACTCCGAAGTCTACTAATGTATGTGCCAATAAATTGTATGTACCACCGTAGATATTCTTGGCTGCTACAATGTGACCGCCATTCTGTGCAAGATTCTCGATTGCATAAGTAACTGCTGCTGCACCTGAACCAACTGCCAGTGCTGCAACGCCGCCCTCCAGTGCTGCGATTCTGCGTTCAAATACATCTTCTGTAGGATTGGTCAGTCTGCCGTAGATATTACCTGCATCCTGTAATGCAAATCTTGCTGCTGCATGCTCTGAATTTCTAAATACAAAAGATGATGTCTGATAAATAGGTACTGCTCTTGCATCTGTAACCGGGTCCGGAGCTTCCTGACCTACATGTAACTGTAATGTTTCAAATTTTAAATCTCTATCTGCATAATTCTTCTTACTCATAATAATCATCATACCTTTCTTTTCTCTATAGGATTTTATGTATCTCTTACTGTATTTCTAATCGAATCAACAACAGCAACACATTCGTCCTTTTGTCCATTCTTTCATTTCACTCATATGTTGCCCTCCTTTTCCTATCTGTTTTGTATGATTTAAGCTATGTTTGAATCATACTATCTATTCCCTACTTTGTCAATAGGTTTTTATGTATTTATTGCAAAAAATATGCAGCGTAATACGCTGCACATTTTCTAATACTCTTCGTCCTGAATTTTCTCTTCTATATCATTGACTGGTTTCTCCAGTCCTTCGATCTTAATGTTGTTTTTCTCTGCATAATCCCATAATGCTGCGTGAATTGCTTCTTCTGCCAGCAAAGAGCAGTGAACCTTTACAGGTGGAAGTCCATCCAGAGCTTCCATAACTGCCTTATTGGTTACTTCCAGTGCCTGCTGGATTGTCTTTCCCTTAACCAGCTCTGTTGCCATACTGCTGGTGGCTACTGCTGCGCCGCAGCCAAAGGTCTTGAACTTGGCTTCCTGAATGATGCCGTTATCGTCAATATCAAGATACATACGCATGATATCTCCACACTTGGCATTACCGACAGTACCTACACCACTTGGGTTCTCTATTTCTCCAACATTACGGGGATTGTTAAAATGATCCATTACCTTTTCACTATACATATCTGTTTCCACGCCTTTCCGTTATTTATTGTGTTTTACGAAATCTTCATATAATGGTGACATCTCACGAAGTCTTGCCACAATCTTCTTTAACTGGTCTACTGTGAAATCAATGTCTTCCGGTGTTGTCTCTTCCGAAAGAGTCAGTCTCAGGGAACCATGTGCGATTTCATGAGGCAGTCCGATGGCAAGCAATACATGGGACGGATCCAGAGAGCCTGATGTGCAGGCAGAACCTGACGATGCGCAGATGCCCTGCTGGTCTAACAGAATCAAAAGGGATTCTCCTTCGATAAAACGGAAGCAGAAATTGGCATTTCCAGGCAATCTCTTGGTTCTGTCTCCATTGAGACGGCTGTATGGAATCTCTGCCAGTACTCGCTCAATCAGATGGTCACGAAGCTTCGTCTCTTTCTCAATATTCTTCTCCATATCCCTGGCTGCTGCTGATGCTGCTGTACCCAGCCCAACAATGCCGGGTGTATTGTGCGTACCTGCACGTCTGGAACGCTCCTGTGCACCGCCGTGTACAAAAGAACCGATACGGATGCCCTTTCTAATATAGAGGAAACCGATTCCCTTAGGTGCATGCAGCTTATGACCGCTGGCACTGAGCATATCAATATGCATTTCATCTACATTAAGGGGAATGTGTCCATAAGCCTGCACTGCATCTGTATGGAAAGCAATGCCATGCTCTTTTGCAATTGCACCAATCTCTTCCAATGGCTCTATGGTTCCGATTTCATTATTGGCTGCCATAATAGAAATCAGAATTGTATCCGGTCTGATGGCTG
>ERZ859923.755-NODE-755-length-16418-cov-8.914441_pt1 | contig 16418 bp, 10 predicted proteins | sample MGYA00510116_ERZ859923 | MGnify/ENA primary metagenome ERZ859923 (study PRJEB30046, sample SAMN00715168) | human gut metagenome | study: EMG produced TPA metagenomics assembly of the A metagenome-wide association study of gut microbiota in type 2... | reverse complement strand
TCAATTCTATCACTATATCTTTCCGCATTTCACTTTTTTGTAGTAACTTTGCAATGGTAATTTTAAAGAAACAAGACCATGAATATCGTATTGCTGGAATCACTCGGCATTTCTCCGGAAAGGCTGAGTGAATATGCCCGTCCGCTGGTTGAGGCCGGGCATACTTTTAACGCTTATCCCCGGGATTTGGACATACAGGTACAGATAGAACGTGCCCGCGAGGCTGATGTGATCATCATAGCCAATATGCCGTTGCGGGGAGAGGTAATCCGCGCCTGCAAGCATCTGAAATTTATTGATGTAGCGTTCACGGGAGTCGATCATGTGGATCTGGATGCTGCCCGTGAATGTGGAGTGAAGGTGAGCAATGCTGCCGGTTATTCCACTCAGGCAGTAGCCGAACTGGCCCTTTGCATGATGTTGTCACTGTTGCGGAACGTGCCGCAGGTGGCCGGCCGTTGCCGTCAGGGAAAGACCAAAGACGGTCTGGTCGGCTGTGAACTGCGCGGCAAGACTGTGGGAATCGTCGGTGCAGGAGCCATCGGAACACGTACGGCCGAACTGTGCAAGGCTTTTGGCTGCCGGGTGCTGGGCAACAAACGCCATCTGACCGGCAAGGAACCTTCCTTTATTGAGTTCATGCCGTTGGAAGAACTTCTGTCCCAGTCCGACATCGTTTCCCTCCACTGTCCGCTGACTGCCGAAACCCGTCAGCTGATTAATGCAGACCGTCTGGGAATGATGAAACAGGGCGCTTATCTGATCAATACGGCCCGTGGGGGAGTGGTTGACTCCGCAGCTCTGGCTGAAGCCTTGAAGAACGGCTATCTGGCCGGTGCCGGAATCGATGTGTTCGAAACTGAACCCCCGCTTGATCCGGCCCATCCGCTGCTTCAGGCACCGAATGTACTGGCCACTCCGCATGTCGCATTTGCGTCTGAAGAGTCGATGGAAGCCCGTGCTGCGATTGTGTTCAGCAACCTTTCCAACTGGATGGACGGGAAGCAGGAGAATGTGATTCTTTAATTTTTTTTATTTCCTTGCATTGTAGACCAACATTTCGCTTATCTGTATGGAGACTCCCTGCTGGGGATTAAGCCATTTGAAAGCGATGGTATGTTTCCCTTCCGTCAACCGGTATTTCCAGAACAGCTCGTAACGCCGTTTGGCGAAGGAAGCAGGCAGCTGGGCGGTTTCGGCCAGCTGCCCGTCAATGTACAGTTCGACTTCGGCCACATATTCTTCGTCGGAGGCATTGACATTTCCTCTGATCACGACACCGTTTCCGTTAAATTCCAGTTCCTGAATATCGGTGATCTTTTTATTGATCCCCCGTTTCCCGGTAGGATACATTCCTTCGAAAGCTTTTTCGTATTGTACGGCAACCGGTTGCTGGCATTGGATGGTTACCAGATCTCCTTCAACTGTTCCTCCGTTTTTCTCGATCATTTGCAGAGCCTGACCGAAGCTCAGCTGATAAGCCTTGTTCAGAGAAATATCGGTATAGGCAAAATTCCTGTCCTCAACTTCTTTCAGGCTTCTTTTCCACTGATCCGGAATCCGGTTATATCCCAGGATGGTTCCCAGAATACCGGCAGCAGAAGCAGGATTACAGTCCGAATCCTGACCGCATCGGGTAGAGATATCCATGGTCTTGTAGAAATCCCCTTCACCATATAACAGGCCGATCAGGATATAGGCGCTGTTGATGGTTGCGTCAATGTTGTAAGGAACGAATACGCCTTCGGGACAGCCGATATCGGTACTCCATTTCTTCTCACATTCGAACCAGGTCTGTTTCCAGTCGTCAGGATATTGTTGGTGCCAGCGTATGACGTCACTCATGCATTGGTAGAACTGGCTTTCCTGAGGAATGGTTTTCAGCGCCTCTTTTACGATGAATCCGATGTCATCAGACAGAAAAGCCAGGGAATACATGGCTCCTACATAGACTCCGCCATACCATCCATCTCCATACGTCATGATATGTCCGATTTTATCGGCTATACCGGAAGCAGCATTAGGCATACCGGGAGACATCAGACCGGCATAGTCTGCCTCTATCTGATAGTCCAGGTCGCAGGCATGAGGATTGTTCATCCAGTGACCGGATGCCGGCGGCATGATTCCTTGCAGAATATTGTATCGTGCCGCCTGATTAGCATGCCAGAGGGGATATTCAGCAGTGGCAAAAGCCATAGCAAAAGAGTCCGCCGGGGCATCCAGCCCCAGACGGTCGAATACATCCACGAAAGTAAGATCCATGTAAACATCGTCATACAATCCCGGCACATTGTCATACCACCACTTGATGTAGCCGTCATACCATTCGATGGGCACATAATCCTGAATCATCGTCCCGCAGTATTTGAACTCTGTGGGACCTCCGTAGGTACAGCCGATGGCCTGACCGGCCCAACCTCCTTTGATTTTATCCAGCAGACTGTCTTTAGAGATTGTATATGTCTCCGGAATGCATGGATGGTTGGTTCCGGCAGTTCCAGGAGAACATGCCTCCATCAGCCACATGGCTGCAAACAGGAGAGTGCATGGGAAGAGATGTTTCATGGTTCAGCAGTTTTTGAAGACTTAGTGAAAAATAAGTGAGTTAATTTATAGCTTTGTGTTAAAAAGGAAAAATGCTTTCCATAATGTCGAATTAGATATTTTACAAATTCTATATATGAAAGATAAAGGGGTATCATCATTTAATTTGTAATCCTTATAGATATAATTTTTTATATTGGTTCATTAGTGTCCCATTTTAATGGGACACTAATGAGTTAAAGTTAATAAAAATTATTGTAAACGCCGCTTGATTTCATTATTAGTCCGTTTGTTGCGGGAACCTTTCACTTTCTGATTTCCGAAATTATAGGTTACTCCCACTTGTACATTGCGCGGATTGTTTTTCATCGTAAAGGCATAATTGTAGTCAGCTCCCGTATTTACGCTGTATTCTTCATTGTAAGAATTGAAGATGTTGTAGACTCCTGCTGTGAATGTCCACTGTTTCAGATTCTTGCGTATGGATGCATACATGTAATGATTGGTCTTTCTCAGAGTCTGGGGCATATGTTCCCGTCCCATCATGTTGTAGTAGATATCTAATGACCATTTGTACTTTTTCGAAAGAGTGACGAAATTCATGAACTGCAGGGTCGGGGTGAAGCCATATCTTCTGACAGGCTGATTTTCTATCTGTCCTTTGTTGTAGCTATAGTAACCTCCAAGGGCATAGTTCACGTATAGATAGTTGTTGAACAGACTTTCATTCCACATAAAGTTGAATGTGGTGATCCGGCTGTTGCCATAATTGTCGAAAAGTGAGCGTACTGTGTTGGTTCCTTCTACCGGCAGACGGAACATAGTCCAGCTGTTGCGCGAGATAAAATGATTGACTGCGAAAACATATTTATAGTTCAATGTATAATAGAAGTCTATGTTATAAGTCCGCATATATTTCAGGAACGGGTTGTTCTCGGAGTATGACGTTTCCGAAGTATAATTGCGGAACGGGTTCAGCAAGGCAAATTCCGGGCGTCTGACTCCAGAACTGCAAGGAAAGCGAAAAACTGTGTTTCTCATTGGGCATATAGCTGATGGAAGCAGAAGGAAATACATCCCAGTCATTGCGGTTGAAATTCTGTTCGGGATTATTTTTTACATCGCCTTTACCGTGTGTGTATTCCAGGCGTGCACCGAGCATGAGTGCCCACTTGCTGAAACTTTTACTGAATGACAGGAATCCGGCCGCTACCGTTTCATCGTAAATGAAATGATTGCTTTGTCCGTACTTGTCAACATACTGCTCACCTTCTTTGTGCCCGAAGAAAGAGTTGGCGTCCGAGCGTGTCGTGTAGACCTCCGAGCCAATGTTCATTGAATATCCGTTGCCCAGCGGAGTCTTGAAGTCAATTTTGCCTGCCCAGTTTGTAATATTGATATTCTGTCTTTGGCGGTAATCCAGCAGCAGCGTATGAGGCATTTCTGGCTTTTCGCTGTGTGTAATGTCATTCTGACGGTTGTAATTCCCATATTTCAGGAAGTCAAAGTCAATATTCAGGTATTTACCCTGTTTGATATCATAGCGATAGTTGACATTTGACGATACCTGATATCCGGTTGTGTGAACGTCTTTTCTGGTCTGCGACAGAGAGTCCTGCTGACCGTTCGTGAAATAGCGGTTCGTGTTGTCCATCAGGCTGGGGTTGTACGCATTGCCTGAAGCATTGACAACGACACCGATGATCTGTTTGTCATTGATGTGGTAGTCCAGATTAACCATCCCTCCGTAGGTCAGTTTGTTGTAATCATATTCCGAATGCGAGAGGGTGGAAGCTTTTGAGGTCGGATAATTATAGGTTATATCAGATTCCTGGGGGAGCACGTAATGCTGTGCGTACACATTGGCTGTCAGATCCACTTTGTTCTTCTTGTAGTTTAAGAACGCATTTCCTGTCTGTGAGTTCTTGTCCTTCATCTGCTGGTCTGTAAGGGAAAGAGTACCTTTGGCTCCTTCGTTTTCATTTTTTCTCAGCACGATATTGATAGCTCCACCTGATACGTCTGCCCGAAAGCTGCTGTTCAGTGTGGTCATGATTTCTATCTTGTCAATGTTTTCGGCAGGCATGCTTTTCAGGTACTGTTGCAGGGTTTCTCCGTTTAATTTTGATTTCCGGCCATTGATGTAGACGATGGGATTTCCTTTTCCGACCAGCGTGATTCCGGCATGGTCATTCACCTGAAGGAAAGGAGTCAGTTTTAAGACTCCCCAGGTATTGTTCCCTTTCACAATGCTGGTGTTTGCAACTTTGAATGAATACCGGTCGGCTTCCCGTGTAAGCTGGGGTTTTGCCGTGACGACTACTTCACTGAGTAATACGGGATCTTCATCCAGAATGATGGTTCCCAGATTTTGTGCTTGCGTGCCGACCTCCACATATTTTTCTTTATAGCCGACATTGGTGATATATAGTACGATTCCGTCCGGATATTCGGATCTTGATTTTAAGCGGAATACACCAAGAGAGTCGCAGATGGCAGAGTCGATCAGTTTGTTGTTTTGTCGCTCAATGACGGCAATGGCCGTGTAAGGAAGTTTTTCATTTTGTTTGTTGATTATGCTCCCTGTAATGTTCTGTGCGATTGTTTCCAGCCCCAAAAGGTTACAGATAAACAACCCAAGAAGTAATATGCGTTTCATAATTCAGATTATTTAAATTTTGAACAAAGATATATTATTTTTTTAAACATATCATATTTCAATTATTTTTTTGCACCTAACTAAATGTTTTTCTGAATATGGTGTGGGGTAGAAGATTTGTTGCTGAAAAATTTGTAACTTTTTATAGTCCTGAAATTTAAAGATATACATAAATATTCTTCTATGTTTAATATTTTATACTGATTATTAAACACTTTCGGAGGATATATTTTCTCAGAGGATTATGGAGTTGTATGAATCTTCAGAAAATATGAAGGGGTTGCTTCCGACAGACTTTCGCAAGTATATTTTTCAGATCATACAATCCTTATCTCATTGAAAAAACGTCGAAATGTTTTATAAAAAAGAATTCGGGCTTTTAAAGCAAACGCCGAAACGTTTTTTTTAAAGCCCGAAGCTCATTTTTTCTACAGTTTTTTATTTCATAAACTTCTCAATCAGTTCCGCAATTTTCTGCCGGTGTTCCAGCAAAACCTGGGGATCTTTGTTGTAGGTCTTCTCATCGGTGTAGATGGATTTTGGAATCTGCAACAGCTGTCTGGCTTCTTTCACCAGTGACGCCTGTTTCTTCGAAGCCACTTTCATCAGTTTTTCCAGAATGCACATGTATTCGTAATCTTCAATACCGGCTCTGAGGAATTCCAGTCTGATGGACGGGATCGGATATCCCTGATAGGCGGTTGTCTTGTCCTTGTTGGGATCTCTGTTTTCCGGATAGAAGAACCGTCCGTCACCATTTCCCCAGATTGTCTGTTTTCCATAAGGCCAGCCGTATCCGGTTACCCAGCTCATGGCTTCTTGCCAGGGGTTCTGCAGATATCCTTTCGGGGAAGCTTCGTTGGAATTCCAGTAGGTGGTTTCCCACATGAGTACTCCTTTCAGACGGTAGACGTAGGATGCCCACAGCCACATGCGCATATTCACGGCATCGTGGTCGATGAATTCGGAAATCCACGGAGCTTTCGGCCATACGCAGAGATAAGACCAGTATTCCAGTCCGCGCTGGTTCATCTTGTCGATTTTTTCGTGGTTCAGCTGGTGCCAGATGGTGCAGCTGATATCGGTAACGTCCGAGATATCCTGACCTGCCACATGTTCTGTCAGGAAGGTTGTCAGTTTCGGAGCATACTCCTTGATCATCTTGTTGGTCTGGTATACGAACTCATAATCTTTTTCCGACGGTTCATCAAACCAGTAGATGTATTCTTTGCCCAGTACGCCGATTCGTTCCAGATTATCCTGAATCTGCTGCAAATAGCGCTTCATAAGTTTGTTATACTCTTCCGTTCCCTGCTCGAATCCTTCGAAGATACCATTCTGGCGGGAATAGTAGGTTCCTGATCCCAGACCTTTTATGGCCAGACGGAAGGAGTTGAAATTATAGGGAGGCGCAAAGTATTTTCTGGCAGCCGCTTCGAAATCAGAGAAATCCAGCTGGATGTCGATCTTGTCCAGATCCACTTCAAAATTTCCGCATGCGAGCAGGTTCTGGTCTGTTTCTTTCTGATTCATCGAAAGATCATCGAACCAGACAACCCCTTTGTCTTCTCCGTGATAGGTGCGGTTGGCTGCACACAGGATGACTTTGACATAGCGGATTTCTTCGTCGAACATTCCCAGCGGGAAAGTGAATGATTCCCATCCCGGGTTCGCTGTAAATTGTTCAAAACGGTTTTCGAAGACAATCAGATTCTTTTCGGCATCATAGCATTCTACACCTACTACATAAGTCTGCTTCTCTGCCTGGCTTTTGGCTTTCCATTTTAACTCATAGGTCTTTCCCGGAGTTACAGGCTGCAATTCGCGTGTGCAGGCTTCTATGTTCTCAGTGGCTGAATTATCTACAACCTTATAGCCGTAATTTCCGCTGACTTTTTCTTTGCTGTCATAAAATCCGCCTTCCCAGTCCACTCCGGAAACGGTTTCATGAATCGGAGCATACAGGAAAGGATCGTAAGGAGAGATTTTGTACCGGCTGAACATTTCCATGTATTTTTCGAATTTGTCACGTTTCTGTTCTTCGGTGGTCAGATTTTCATAGAGTTCCACATTTTTCATGTTCATTCCCCATCCGGAACGAATGGTAGGAACAGCAGGAAGTTCAAAGTTTCTCACCGTCAGATCAACGGGAACCGTAGTTTTCCAGCCGTTGGCTGCCGTAAGTGTCACTTCTGATGTATATTGGCCAGCCGCAGTCTGCGAAGGAACATGGACTGTAATCCATAAAGGGGTATTCTCGGATGCCTTTAATGTCAGAGGCTTTTCATACAACGGCAGCGGATCCGGGAAATATCCTTTGTAACCATAATAGTCCGTAGGGTGGGAGACCTTGACGTATTCCACCTTTCTGATTTCAACCTGGTCACCGGGGATCGTCTTTCCGTCAGAAGAAGTAAAGCCTGCCACCGAGATGCGGAAGTTTTCCATTTCACTTTCCGGATTTACTACAATGATAAACGATTCGTATTCATTCTTGGCAGCCGACAGAGAGATCCTGCTCTGGCTTTTTCTCGGAACCGGTGCATCTTTCAATACTTTGTAAGCGCCTTCGGCCCACCAGACGGAGGCTTTTTGATCCTGGTTTATAAAATACCCGTAACCTCCTGTTGCCGTCTGATTCAAATCTACCTGATCTTGTTTGTTGTCGGATACATTACTGGCCACTGCGGGCATACATGACAACAAAGATAAAAACAAAAACATGCTTTTCATAACTGTGCTTTTTTCATTAGTTTGTGAAACCACCCCTATAAATTATTGTGTGCCGGCTGGTGTTGGGCATCAATCGGCACACATTCTTGTAATTCGCATCAAAAATACGAATAAATCTGAAAAAAGTCAGCAGTCTGTCAGATTATTTTAGGAAACTGTTCCAACAAGCTTGTTATCGGATGTCAGGCTAATCCTTTTTCAGGATTGTTCCCACCTTTTGAAGTATTTCTATTATATACGTTTCCCAGACTGCTGTAGAGGCAAAGATAAGCGAACATTCCGAATTTGGCATCTACGAACTATTGCAAGGAATACATCCATAAACTTCTGAAACACCTTTTCCCATGTCAGGTTTAACCACTTTGTGGTACTGGAGAAGGAACCGTACAATTCAGCTGAAACGACTGCACAATTCAGTTGTAACGAACGCATAATGAAGCCTTAATGACCGCATAATCCAGCTTCAACGACCATATGTTTTAGCCTGAAGAGCTGGATTACTGACTTCTCAGCAAAAATGAGAAAACAAATTGAGATTTGGAATATAATTCACTATATTTGCGTAATATAATTGCATCTAGGAACAAAATTAAATAAAAGAAAGGCAGTTTTATCGGAATTATGACACCAGAAGAAAAAGCGAGGCAAAAAATAGATCAGTGGTTTAGCGATGCTGGTTGGAAGGTGGTCAATAGAGATAACTATGAACCAAACTGTACTGCTGTAGCCATAAGGGAAGGACTTTTAAAAGGTAATCTTGAGGCTGATTATTTCCTTTTCATTAACGGAAAGGCTGTTGGTGTGCTTGAAGCTAAAAGAGAAGAGATAGATCCTTTTTCCAATAATGTTTGCGAACAAGCTGTTTTATATGCCCGGAATGTTCCTAATATCTATCAAGTATACCAAAAACCTTTGCCTTTCATATTTACTTCAAATGGAAAAGACTTGTACTTCTGTGACTTTCGTAAACAGGATTCTTGTTTCAAACAAATTATGACGATTCCAACTCCTCATGAATTAGTTAAGCTGTTGGGAATAAATGATTATTTTGCCGGACTCCCAACTTTGCGAAAAAAAGGATTACGTGATTGTCAGTATGAGGCAGTTACTGAACTGGAAAAAAGTTTTAGGAGTGGGCAGAATCGCGCCTTGATGGTATTGGCAACAGGTGCAGGTAAGACATATACCGCATGTCTTGCTGCATATCGTCTTCTTTCATATACTCCAATGAGAAGAGTACTATTTCTTGTGGACAGAAATAACCTCGGGAAACAGGCAGAGGGAGAATTTGGAACTTTCCGGTTGACAGAAAATGGAGATGCATTCAATACAATATTTACAGTGAATCGTCTTCGTTCCTCTTCTATACCATCTGATAGCAATGTCGTTATTTCAACAATACAGCGTCTTTTTTCTTTTCTGAAAGGCGATGTTATTGAGGATAATGACAACGATGATGATAATGATCCTACAGAAGAAGTTGTATTGCCTCCTAATCCCAATTTACCACATGATTATTTTGATCTGATTATCATAGATGAGTGTCACCGCTCCATTTATGGGAATTGGCGTAAGGTATTGGAATATTTTGATACAGCCAGACTTGTTGGCTTGACAGCCACACCAATTCCTGAAACAATGGCATTCTTTAACAATAATCGCATAGTCAACTACACATTGGAGAAAAGTATCGTTGATGGTGTAAATGTAGATTGTCGCGTATATCGAATCAAAACGCAGGTTACAGAAAATGGCGGTGCTATATTAGAAGGAGAAAAAATCAAAGAAGAAACACGTTATACCGGAGATGTAAAAACCATTTCCAATAAAGAAACGAAGACATATACCAATAAAGAGCTAAACAGAAGTGTCATTAATCCTGCACAAATAAAACTTATTCTGTCTACTTATCGTGATGTAGTCTATACGGAGTTATTCAATGATCCACAGCGGGATGCCAATTTTGACTATCTGCCAAAAACTTTGATATTTGCTCTAAATGAGACTCATGCCAGCAATATCGTACAGATAGCTAAAGAGGTATTTGGACATACAGATGACCGTTTCGTGCAAAAAATAACTTATTCTGCGGGCGATAGTAATGAATTGATACGTCAGTTCCGGAATGACAAGGATTTCAGAATTGCCGTAACTTGTACATTGGTAGCAACTGGTACAGATGTTAAGCCTCTTGAAGTATTGATTTTCATGCGTGATGTAGAATCTTTACCGCTCTATATACAGATGAAAGGACGTGGTGTACGCACAATTGGAGATGAGCAGTTACGAAATGTAACTCCAAATGCGTTCAGTAAAGATTGTTTCTATTTAGTTGATGCCGTAGGTGTTACTGAACACGAAAAAACAATACCTACGATAACTGATGAGCCGACTACAAAGATTATTACTCTTAAAGAGCTGTTGGAACAGATTACCCATGGTTACCTTCCTGATGAGCATCTGAAACGTCTTGCTGCAACACTTTCCAGAATATACAACAAAGCTGATAATTCACAGCGAACTGAGTTCGTACGTCTAGCAAATGACGACATGAAAGAACTTGCTTCAAGGATTTACGAAGCATTTGAAAACAATATCCTGCCGCCATTCATAAGTACAAAAGAGCCTAATAACGAACGGAAAGGTTTAGTAGCTCCGCTTGCAAATCACGCAGATGCGCGCAGGTATCTGCTCATTCTTGCTGCCGGGTTTGTCAACACGCTGATGCCTGGTGAGGACACGCTTATATCTAAAGGTTTTTCAATAGAAGAAGCTAAAAGTACAACAGAAGCCTTTGAAGATTTCTGCAAAGAACATTGTGATGAAATAGAGGCTCTACGTATAATTTATAATAATGAAGGCGAGCCAATTACCTATTCAATGCTAAAAGATTTGGAAAACAAACTCAAGATGGCTAACAATCATTTTACTTCCAAACAATTGTGGAATTCATATGCCATTCTGAATCCAAACAGTGTTCGACGTTCTTCTACAAAAGAAGAAAGCGATGCTTTGACTAATATCATACAGCTTGTACGTTTTGCTTTACACCAAATAGAACGATTAGATAGTGTAGTTTCTACCTCTAAACAGTATTTTAATCTATGGTTAGGACAAAATCAGCGCGAAATAACAGATAAACAACGTGAAGTTATCAGTCGTATTGTAGATTATATTGCTTCCAACGGAGCTTGTACGATCAAAGAGATTCGTGAAGATGATGCAACTCAGGCAGCACAAATGATTCGTGCTTTTGGCAATATGCAGAAAGCAAACGAAGCTTTACAGTCTCTATACACATTTGTGGTTTTAAGAAAAGCAGCATAATAATGGCAACCATACAAATAATAGATAGTATACGATTGAATAGAATAGGTTTGCAAACAAAAGATGCAAATGGAAAATGGGTCAATATACATAAACAACAAGGTGATTTAGATGGAGCATGTTCTATTTATTCACTCATAATGGCTATGCTATGCCAAAGGATGATTGAAGAGCAAGATATTCAACTATATAAATTCCCCGATAGGCGTACTCCTAAAGGCAAATTCTTATATCATTTTTTCTATGAGCAAGGATTTGTCCAAAATGGTTATAACTATACAGCATTAGCACGTGAAATCAACAAACAGCCATTTGAGATTAGAGCAATACACAAAAGACCAAGAACTAATGATGATAGGATTGAATTAATAGAACAATTCGTAGATCAAAATATCCCAGTAATAATCTCAACAGAATTCAATGGTGGTGCGCATGCTTTATTAGCCATAGGAATAGAACGCGATGAGGAGGATATCATAACTAAAATTTTCTGTCTTGATCCGGGAGCTCCTTCTCCAAAGGTTTCCTCGTGGAATTGTTTTATTGATGTCTCAAAAGAAGGCAAATCGCAATATCCATTCTATTACGTAACTGAAATAAATACTTATAAGGTCACATTAGATGACATGCTTATAATAGAGCATAAAAATTTTGATTAAAAATATGGTAACAAATAATACAACAGAGCAATCGCTCACCAAAAAAGTTTGGAATCTGGCAACAACTCTTGCCGGGCAAGGTATCGGTTTTACAGATTATATTACACAGCTCACCTATCTTCTATTTTTAAAGATGGACGCAGAGAATGTAGAAATGTTTGGAGAAGAATCAGCAATACCATCTGGTTATCAATGGAGTGATTTAATATCTCTTGACGGTCTAGATTTAGTAAAGCAATACGAAGATACTCTGAAACAACTGAGTGAACAGGAAAACCTTATCGGCACAATTTATACAAAAGCACAAAACAAGATTGACAAGCCAGTCTATTTGAAAAAAGTCATTACCATGATTGATGAGGAACAATGGCTGATCATGGATGGAGACGTGAAAGGTGCTATCTACGAAAGCATCCTTGAGAAGAATGGACAGGACAAGAAAAGTGGTGCCGGTCAGTACTTTACTCCACGCCCGCTCATCAAAGCAATGGTAGATTGCATAGCCCCACAAATTGGAGAAACGGTTTGTGACCCGGCCTGCGGCACTGGAGGTTTTCTCTTGACTGCATATGATTACATGAAAGAACAGTCTGCCAGTAAAGAAAAACGTGATTTCTTGCGTAACAAGGCACTGCATGGCGTAGATAACACACCATTGGTCGTAACGCTAGCTTCCATGAACCTATATTTGCATGGTGTGGGAACAGACCGGAGTCCGATTGTTTGTGAGGATTCTTTGGAGAAAGAGCCATCCTCCCTTGTAGATGTAATACTTGCCAATCCTCCTTTCGGTACTCGTCCAGCAGGTTCTGTGGATATTAACCGCCCGGATTTCTATGTAGAAACGAAGAACAATCAGTTGAACTTTCTTCAACACATGATGCTGATGCTCAAAACCGGAGGTCGTGCAGCCGTAGTATTACCAGACAATGTCCTTTTTGAAGGTGGTGCTGGAGAAACAATTCGCAAGAAGTTACTCTCAGACTTCAACTTACACACGATACTTCGTTTGCCTACAGGTATTTTCTATGCACAAGGCGTAAAAGCAAATGTATTGTTCTTTTCCAAAGGTCAACCGACAAAAGAGATTTGGTTCTATGATTATCGTACTGATATCAAACATACGCTTGCTACTAATAAATTAGAGAGACATCATTTGGATGATTTTGTTACATGCTATAATGCAGGAAATTTAGAAGGACGCAAAGAGTCATATGATGCAGAAAACAATCCTCAAGGGCGTTGGCGTAAGTATCCGGTAGATGATATTCTCACTCGTGACAAGACAAGCCTTGATATAACCTGGATAAAACAAGGAGGAGAGTCTGATGACCGCTCCTTGGCTGAATTGATGGCTGACATAAAAGAGAAAAGTAAAACTATTAGCTCAGCAGTTGCAGAACTTGAGAAGCTGCTTGCAAACATAAATGAAGATTAAGCGTATGAAGAATAATGATATCGCAAAATCAATAGAACAACAATTCGGAGAAATCATAGATATTATTCTCCAACATAAAAGTAATGCTTCAAAAGCCGTCAATGAAGAGCTGCTACTCACAGCATGGCATGTAGGCGGATATGTATCTGCTAAACTGAAGAGCGAAGAATGGGGAAGTAAGGTCGTTTCGCAACTGTCTGAATATATACGTTCCCAACGCCCTGACATCAAAGGTTTTGGAAGAAGCAATATTTACAATATGGTGCTGTTTTATGAAGAATACTCTTCTGAAACATTTTATACAACAATAGTAAAATATCTGAACTCTGAATTTGTCCAGCCAATAACTGGACAAATTGAAGCAAGAAATCATACACAGGAAACTACTGTAATTGTGCAACCGTTGGCTACACAATTTGTCCAGCCAGCAATTGGACAAATGCCTAAGATATTGGAGTTAACGAGTTTGACTAATCATATAGAAATATTATGCCGATGCAAAAGTAATGAAGAACGTTTGTTTTATATACTCTATGCCAATAAAGAGCATTTAGTAAAACGAGAACTTCAGCGTTGTATTTCTAATCAGACTTATGCCGGGTTATTAGGTAATAAGGATAATATGTCAAAAGGATTGCTTGAAATATATCCTAATGCACCAATAATGTTCAAAGATATTCTATTTGTTGATTTTCTTAATTTGCCTAAAAAGCATAGCGAATCAAAGCTAAGAAGTAGTTTAGTAGAACACATGAAACAGTTTATTCTTGAACTGGGAAAGGACTTTATATTCATGGATCAGGAATATCGTCTTAATATAGGAACATCTACATTCAAGGCAGATCTATTATTCTTTCATCGTGGCTTACAGGCATTAGTTGCTGTGGAATTGAAAAAGACAAAGTTTCATCCTCGCGACCTTGGACAGTTGGAATTTTATTTGGAAGCACTTGACCGAGATGTAAAACGTTCTAACGAGAATCCGTCTATCGGTATTATTCTCTGCCCAGAAGCAGACCAGGTAGTAGTAGAATATGCCATGAGCAGAAGCATGAGTCCTACCATGATTGCTGAATACAAGCGTATTCTCATTCCACAGGAACGCATGCAGCAGCAACTGAATGAGTTTTGCAATCTATTCTTAAACAAAGACTAATCCAAATGGATACAAAGAAATTACGTCAAAAAATACTAGACCTTGCCATTCGTGGTAAACTTGTTCCTCAAGATCCGAGTGATGAACCTGCATCCGTATTACTTGAACGCATTAAAGCAGAGAAAGAACGTTTAATAAAAGAGGGAAAAATAAAGCGTAGTAAAAAAACAGCTAAAACTTCTGATACGCCCCATTATGGGAACGTGCCATTTGAAATTCCTGATAATTGGGAATGGACAACCATAAATGCCATTTCTAAATCCATTTTGTATGGTGTAAGTGAATCCGCAAAGACTAATGGAAAATACAGGCTTTTACGTATTACGGACATTCAAAACAACAGTGTACAATGGGATTCTGTTCCATATACAGATTTCGATGAAAATAAAGTAAAATCATATCTATTAAGCGAAGGGGATATTCTGTTTGCTAGAACTGGTGCAACCGTTGGTAAATCATATCTAGTACAAGAATTGGCTGAAGAAGCTATTTATGCTTCATATTTGATCCGAGTCCAAACTTATGATGCAGTTTTGCCTCAATATGTCAAGTTCTATTTTGAGTCAGGTTATTATTGGGAACAAATAGAACAAGGATCTGTTGGAGTGGGACAGCCCAATGTAAATGGAACCATATTAGGCAATCTGCATATCCCCATACCACCAATGCACGAACAGTACAGAATTGTTTCTGAACTTTTAAAATGGATGGGTATAATTGATGTTATAGAATTGGGTAAAACAGATTTGCAGACCATTATTAAACAGGCTAAAAGTAAAATTCTTGATCTTGCTATACAAGGTAAGCTCGTAGCACAAGACCCAAGTGATGAACCTGCTTCCGAACTGCTCAAACGCATCAACCCGAAGGCAGAAATCACTTGTGATAACGCGCATTATCCCAAAGTATGGCAGAAAACTATTTTAGGAGACATTTTTAATCATAATACAGGCAAAGCCCTAAACTCTTCTAATAAAGAAGGTATAATGAAAGACTATCTGACAACCTCTAATGTATATTGGAATAAATTTGATTTTTCTGTAATAAAACAAATGCCATATAAAGAATCTGAATTAGATAAATGTACTGTGACAAAAGGAGATTTACTTGTGTGTGAGGGAGGAGATATTGGAAGAGCTGCTATTTGGAACTATGATTTTGATATCTGTATCCAAAACCACATTCATCGACTCCGACCTAAGGGGGAGCTATGTGTAGCATTTTATTATTACATTTTATTGTATCTAAAAGAAAATAATCTTATCGGTGGAAAAGGTATTGGTTTATTAGGACTATCGTCTAATGCCTTACATAAGATTGATGTACCTTTACCTCCCATCGAAGAACAGTATAGGATTGTACAAAAGATAGAGGAACTATTTTCTTATTTTGATAATATCCAAAAAACTTTAGAAGCGTGAAAAACACGCTTCTAAAGTTTTTTTACCAATTTACTACCTTATCTACAATTTTCTGCTGTTCACTTGCTGTACGGCGAAGATAAATACGAGTTGTTTCAATACTTTCATGTCCCATAAGGTCGGCAAGAAGAGCAAGGTCGTTGAAACGATCGAGAAAATTTTTAGCAAAACGATGACGAAATGAATGAGGATAAACCACTTCTTTGTTCATTCCGTATTTTTCGGCAAAATGTTTGAGTTGCGACGCTATTCCACGAGTGGTGATACGTTGTCCAAAACGATTTAGAAAAATATAGCCAGATGTTAAGCCTTGGCTTTTTAACCATTTATCTGTTTCTATTCGTAGATTTTTAGGAATGTATAACCGACGAATCTTTCCACCTTTACTATATAAGTCAAGATAACCTACACCGATATGTTCTGCGTAAGTATTCGGCCAACTACAGGTATTAAACCTTTATATACAACAATAGCGACT
>ERZ859923.751-NODE-751-length-16449-cov-2.247103_pt1 | contig 16449 bp, 15 predicted proteins | sample MGYA00510116_ERZ859923 | MGnify/ENA primary metagenome ERZ859923 (study PRJEB30046, sample SAMN00715168) | human gut metagenome | study: EMG produced TPA metagenomics assembly of the A metagenome-wide association study of gut microbiota in type 2... | reverse complement strand
ATCTTCGGACAACGGAGCTGATATGCATAAATATAATACGTTATACACTCGTGTATTAAATTACCATGTTTTGACCTCAACATCATACCATTTCATTTTTTATATATTCTTAATTTGACCATTTTCTGCTTCTATGATAAAATCATTCTACTATATCGGAATATGTTTTCCAACATAATTCTGTATATTTTATCAATGCCATTTTTGCAGGTAATACCATGCTGCATGTAGTACATTGCTAAAACATGAACACACATTTTTAATAATTATATACGATAAATTATTTTATGCCAACATAGTGTATGTTAAAAATGTATTTTAAGAGGCGCTGCTAAATAGGTGTTTCTAATTGACACTGATATAATGCAAAATAACCTGCACCACATTCTGCCCCCTGCAATAACACACAATATATCAATAGTCATTTAAGGAGATAAAAAATGAATCCAGCCAAATTATTCCAGTTAAAATCATCATGGGACCGTTTCACTGCAGCCCATCCAAAGTTTCCGATGTTCCTTCGCGCAGTATCAGGAAGCGATGTCATAAAGGAAGGTACAATTATAGAGGTTAATATTACAACCGCAGATGGACGCAGTTTTTCCACAAATGTCAGGCTCACTCCTGAGGATATGCAGTTGTTTTCGGATATAAAGGATACAGTAAAATAGCTTCGGATGTTTCTGCACCAGCCTTAATATTAAACAGGGATGTATGAATCCACACTATTGAAGATTCATACATCCCTGTTATCTTATATTTCCGTATCAGCACACAAAAGTAAATGACTTCAAATCTGCTGCTCCTGTACCTGAATACTCCAGATATATCGAATGTACACCATCGGGTATCGTAATTTTTATCTCGTTATACTCCCATATATTCGCATTATCGATTGGAATACTTGAAAGCACATCCCCATCCCATGTAGTCTTTATTTTAACATTTCCATGAGCATAGCCTCTGGTCTTAATTCCAAATGCGGTAATACCCTTACAGTCAAAATACTTGAAGCCGATAACCGAACCATCACATAGGTTTGTAATATATGCCGGCTCAATATCTCCATCACGGCCATCCTGCATAATATATGGATGTCCAGCTCCTCCTACATACATCTGCTCATCGTTTGTAAAAATATTGCATGCAATAAATGAAGGATACTCTCCCTCCCCCTTTAATGGTCCATCGTTAAGACCGCATGAGGTCATCTCTGCCTGAATTATCTTGTCTCCATCAAAGCTTAGCTTCTCTGCACAGCCCTGCCTTGAATACCATGTATTGTTAGTATGCCTGTGATAGAATATATACCACTCGCCTTCTATCTCTACAATGCTGCCATGATTATTTGCTCCGAATGCTGCCGGCTTGGCTGCAGGCTTATATGAATCAATACCAATGTCACAGTTGCTTACAATCACCCCTCCGTATCTGAAACCTGACAACGGATTATCGCTCACCGCATAGCACAATTCATGCATTACAACCGAAGAATATATAAAATAATATAGACTGCCTTTTTTTCTTATTGATGAGGCTTCAAAAAACTCATGCCCTTCAAAGCCTGTGCCATCGCTGTATGAACCACTCGGTACTACAAACACAGGTTCTGTTATTACAGTGAGCATATCCTTGTCAAGTACCATTCCCATAGAGCCGTGACGCGATTTATCATTGCCGTTGCAAAATCCCGTGTAAAGATATGTCTTGTCACCCTCCGTGAGCACTCCCGGATCAAACTGCGGCTCATCACCTGGTCTTTCGCCAATTCTTCGTCCATCCTTATCCCTGACATAGCCGTAAAAAGCGTATGGTCCCTGTGGTCTGTCTGCCACTGCTACAGAAATGACCGATACCTTATCAAGCACATAATACAGATAGTATCGACCATCCGGTCCTATTGTCACATCAGGTGCGTACAGACACATTCTCCCATCGGAGTTGAGCGGATCCTGTGTTTTCCTGTAAATAACGCCTTCATAATGCCAGTCTCCAAGATTATCTACTGGTGCAGACCAGCATACATAATCTCCAAGACAAAATACATGTCCGTTATACATGTCATGTGAACCATATATATATACCCTGCCGCCAAACACATATGGTTCTCCATCAGGAATATATTCCCATGATGGAAGATATGGATTAAAAGCTTGTTTTTTCATTTAACTATCTCCTCTCTCTTTTTCTTTCCTGCTTAATCCTATACATCATCTTATCCGCCGTCCTGATATAATCCTCCATCACCATTTTGGGGTCATCAGGTGACGAAATGATATGCCCTATACTCGCCGATAATGCAGCAGGAAGCATGCCTGAGCTGTTGTAAGCATCTATCTTTTTTTCTATCTGCTTCTGAATATTCGCTGCCTCATCCTCATTATCACAGCTTCCCATAAGCAGAAATTCATCACCGCCATATCTAAGACAGAAAAACGAACTATCAGGCTTCACGTCGTTTAATATTAGTGCCATCGCTTTGATAGCAGCATCCCCCACCTCGTGACCATAGGTATCATTTATCTTCTTAAGCCCATCCATATCAGCAAACAGAAACAGAGTGTGCCTGCCCTTTCTGCGATTTTTCTCAAATAATATTGCCCCTACATGTTGAAGTGCAAACCGGTTGTAAATTCCTGTCATTACATCATACATGTAAAGATGTGCCAGCTTCTTATTAAGCTCACGGATACAGATGCTCTGCCTGATAGTCTCAAGAGCTGTATTTAACACACTCAACCAGTAATACAGGCTTCCATTCTCAATATATTCAATTCCATTCTCCATAACACAATATCCGAACTGACGCCCATTATGGTGAAGCGGCATAAACACTATAATATGTGATTTCTCTTTTTCATCAATAAAGCCATCAGGTATAAGCTTAGACGTGACAAATGAAACAGGTCTGTTGTCCGTACTTTTTTTATTGAGCAAAAGCAGCATATTTTCGGGATATTCCAATGATGGTGCTTCCTGCGCGTCTGCAGCAACAGCTTCATCATCTATTCCGTATGACGGCTCCACACCATTTTCCTTATATTTACTTTCGTCTATGAGCAGACAGAAATTATCAATCTTAAAATTGTCAAGTTCCCACCACAGCTTGACTGCAAAATCTTCAAGAGAAGGTGCTGTCATAAGCCGTGTCTGCATATAATTAATCTTACGCCTTATCTCCTCATTCGTGTACAAAATATCAAATATCTCTTTTTTTCTGTGCCTTTCTGTCACTACATACGGTACACAGCCGCAGCTCTCATTTGGCATATATTCATGTGTGCTGTACTCATTTTTAGGATATATCCCACCTGCCAGCATCCTAATCATACTGTCAACACACTGCCTGCCAAGTTCCTCATTGCAGCGCTTAACGCTTGCAAGTCCGGGAATATTGCTCTGTGCCCTCAGCGTATTGTCAAAGCCTGTAACCCTCATATCCTCAGGCACCTTATAGCCACACTGCTCTAACTTGCTTATAAACCCTATCGCCATCATATCATTGGCACACACAACCACATCAGCCAGCAGGCATCCTCTGTCTGCAAAATCATTAAACGCCTTCTCACCATCAGATTCATTGAACGAATACTCTCCCATCCGCCTTGTCTCAGGCTCTATTCCGTGCCGCCTGAGAGTATCACAGAAAGCCTGCCTTCTCTGCATTGCCTCCATATTCGCTGCCGGACCTCCGATATAGTTAAAAACCCTGCACTTATGAACCTCTATAAGGTGTTCAACCACATCCGCCATAGCCGCATAGTTGTCCGTTCCCACCATACACACACCGTCTATTTCCTGCTCTACACTGATACATGGTATGTTCCTTTCCTTAAGCTGTCCTACAAGCTTGACCACCCTCTCTCTTGAAGCAATATTGTTGGAAATAATGACGGCACCGTCAAAGTTAGACTTCAGAGCAAGCTCGAAGATATTGTATTCACAGTCATTATACTCCTTCTCACCATGGAAGCCTCCATAGTTGTTAAAGATATATAGACTGTTGCCTGTTTCTCTTGCCCGCCTGCTCATTCCACGCAGAAACTCTCCGATGAGCTCTGCATTCCACGCCGTAGAAAAAACAGCAATCCTTTTACCCATGCTAATCCCCATTTCTTAGGCGGCTCTGACCATCCATTGGCAAACCGCCATCCACGATTAAAAATATCCGCTCCTGTAAATTCACATATCAGACTTATCTATTAAAATATATTTTATATTATCGTCAAATCGTTTACTAACAATATATTGCTAATCAGTGGGTAGAAATTGCGGTTTTACAGCATATTTCTCAACTGCATGATAAAAGGAGGCATGCAGCCTAATAGCCGCATACCTCCTCATCTCAATGTATGTGATTATAATATATATTTTACCCACACACTCATCTCGCCCTCACCTCGGTTGTTCCATGCATAATACGGAACATACGTCAATTTCACATCCTTATACTCAGGCTTTTTAAGTGTGGAATATAACGGAGCAGCTTTCGTCTCTGCGTCAACGTCCGTGGAATCGCAGACGTTAATCAGCTTCTTTCCATCAATCCGCAGCGCAGCCACATCCGTACCGGCAATATTCAGCATAACCGTCTCAGGCTTAGCTGCCGCGCAAACGCTGAGGGTATGAAGGTCTGTTCCGTTGTCTGCCTCCTCAAGACAATAGATGAACGGTCCGCGGCGAAGTGCCGTCTTATTTATATCCTCGCGTACCTCACTGTTGGCAGCAATAAATTCCGGCTCCATTGAGAGTTCAAGCCTGACTGTATCCCCCTTCCTCCAGTCATGCGCTATATATAAATATCCGTCCCTAAGCTGTGCGCTGTTCTCATCAAGCTCTCCGGTGACACCGCTCACCTTGAAGCTTCTGCTCCACTCCGGTATGCGGATTGCAAGGCTTCCATGTACACTCTGCTCATTGGTGCACGAGTATACCGTGGTTCCCTGCCATGGCATATCTGTGGTGACTTCAAAGCTCAGCTCTTTTCCATTGACATCTTTTTTCACACTTCCTCCTACGAAAAGGTGTGCAAAAAGTGTATCCTCATTCTCTGTATATGCATACATGGCAAGTGAGCTTAAAAGCCTTGCAATGTTAGGAGGGCAGCATGCGCAGCCGAACCATTTCTGGCGGATTGGTTTTACATGAAATTTTCTGGCATCCTCATGACATGCCTTCGGATATACCTCCAATGGATTTACATAGAAAAAGCTCTTTCCGTCCGCCGCCATTCCTGCAAGGACTGTATTGTAAAGCGCCCTTTCCATAACATCTGAAAATCTTCTGTCCGGCTTTATCTCAAGCATTCTTCTTGCAAAGAACACAAGACCGATGGCTGCACAGGTTTCAGAGTAAGCCGTATCATTAGGCAGGTCATAGTTAAATGAAAATGCCTCACCTAAATGCGTCGCACCGATCCCCCCTGTCACATACATCTTCTTCTGTGTGATATTGTTCCACAGCTTAAGACATGCCTCAGTGCGTCATCATCATCCACTCTCGCGACATCTGCCATTCCGGAATACAGATATACTGCACGCACCGAATGTCCTAATGCCTCATCCTGCACGCGCACAGGCAGGTGCGCCTGATGGTAAAAATGGCGGAGCTCATTCTCATGTCCCTTCTTCACAACCTCAGGGTGCTCCTCATCAAAATAATACGGTCTTGTTCCTCTCTGGTTTATAAAAAATTCTGCAAGCCTTCTGTATTTTTCTTCACCTGTCACATCGTACAGTCTCATAAGCGCCATCTCGGCAATCTCATGGCCAGGATAGCCCTTCTTCTTTCCCTCTTCCTCACCGAAGCAGTCATACACATAGTCTGCAAATCTGCGCGCTGCGTTCAAAAGCTTATCCTTTCCTGTAGCCTCATAGTATGCGACCGCACCCTCAGTAAGGTGTCCGAAGCAATAGAGCTCATGGTTATCGCGGAGATTGGTGAACACCTTCGACATGTCATTTATTATATAATATGTATCAAGATAGCCGTTATCCTGCTGTGCCGCACATACTATGTCGATTGCCCCATCCGCTATGCGCTCAAGCTCCTCATCCGGGTGCTGCGTAAGAGAATATGCGACCGCCTCAATCCACTTGGAAAAGTCGCTGTCCTGAAACAGGAAGCCATAAAATCTGTCCTCTAGATGTTCCATGTCCTGCGGTAGTGTCTCAAAGGTATCAAGAGGCCATACCTTATCCTGATATTTATCACCCAGCTCACGTCTAGCCTTCGTAATTTTTCCCGCCACCTTGAAATTTCTCATGCAGAAGCTCGGTGCTGCGCCTTCCACCTTGTCATTCAATGCGTCCCACTGGTATGGAATAACCTCCTTTCTTACAAGCTCCATCTTCTCCTTCCAGAACCTGTCGTTTACCTGAACATTTCTCAGTGATAATGGTTTTGTATACTGCTTCATAATCCCTCCAAAAATTGTTTTTGCTTATTACAACCATGGCTTCATATTATCAGTTTGTTATAGGATAGTACATGCAAAAACCACATTAAAAAGTGAAAAAAGGTTAGATAAGAGTGCATCTATACTTTAAGCTGTTCCCCGCCTCCTCATGGATTACATTTCCTGCACGGCTCATATCCCATACTTATAAGCTCCTCCCTCGTCCCTGTATAATCCCATCTGTTTTCCGCCTTTATCTGCCTGACTGATGAACACGATGGATAATGAAACTTCTTAGTGTTCATATTCGCAACATAGCCCCCGCCTGACTGCATTGTCTCCTGTGCTGTCTCTTCTGTGGTGCTCTGTTGTGTTATCTCCTGTGTAGTCTGCAAATCATCCGCAAGCCGGCTGTCACCCGTCGCATAGTCTATTACAATTCCATCCTGTACATTGTAGATAAACATGCAGAAGCTTAACCCATCACCATCTCCAAGGCTTGCCGCCTCCATCAGTACCCCCTTTGCAACAAGATTATCCCTATCAAATATAGGCGTTACCCTGTACAACAGTTTCACACTCTCATCATACTTCAGAGTATCTAAAACCTGATTTTCAAGCTCCAGCATATCAAGATTCAGCTGTCTTGTTCCTGTAATTAGATTTCTTGTATCATCATTTATACCTGAAACAGCATACATGAGAAGATGACATCTGTTGTATAAATACATATCCGGTATAACCGATTTATCGTACTTTGCCGTGTGCCAGCCGCTCGGCTTAATATGTCCGATTTCTCCTCTTTCCTCCTCAGGCAGGGTCATGTAGGAAAACAGTCCTGCACATGTACCACACCTCCCCAGTTCATCCAGCTCCGACAGATAAATAAAGCTGTCCCCCGGATAAGCTTTTATTTTCTCATTGAAAAAAGGGACATTGTCATTGACCACATAGAAATCTGTCCCACTATATTCCGGTATGGAAAGGCTGCTGACATCTACCAGAACATCCTCTTCTGATAGCGCCTCACCGGTCGAAACAATGTCATCTGAGGTATCCGTGGGAGCCATTGTATCTGTACTTGAAAATGATTCCTTTATGGAGGCAGTATAATCCGGACTATCACACCCTGTAATTGTACACAACAAAAAAACTGATACTGCCAACATAATACTTCTCAGTTTTTTTGTATTTTTATTATCTTTTTCTATACTAACCTTAAATTCTCCGCCAGGTTGTTCCAGCATTTCTCCAAAACACTTTTTTATGTGCATATTCCCATCTCCTCTGTATATACTTTTGCGTGTCTAATACACCGAAAATAAGTTTCTGATACATTGTCGCCGAATGATTGTTTCATATGCAATGCGGAGGAATGAGGCACAGCGGTGGCTACGTCGATTGACAACAACGCGGCAGATGAAAAATCAGGCAAGTCAAGGTGTAAGTTATTTATTATTCGATGTACTAGTATATCATTCACAATTATTGACGACAATATAACGATATTGCATTTTTTATTAACAAATTATTATTTTGAATTTTATTTTTGTTAAATTTTTAATTATTATATACAATTATCACGCAACTATGTTATACTTTACATATATAGTGTATTAAAGTCGATACTTATATACATTAATATGCCTACTAAACTTAATTAAATTATTCAGAAAGGGGTATTAGAATGGGATTTTTGACAGGTAAGACAGCCATTATAACGGGCGGAGGAAGAGCCATCCTCAAGGACGGAAGCTGTGGTTCTATCGGTTACGGTATTGCGACAGCCTATGCTAAGGAGGGGGCAAATCTTGTAATCACCGGAAGAAATGTTAAGAAACTTGAAGAGGCAAAGGCAGAGCTTGAAGAGAAATTCGGTATCAAGGTTCTCCCTGTACAGGCAGATGTGAATGCCGGCACAGATAACGAAGCTACTGTTGCCAATGTTATCAGGCAGACAATTGACACCTTCGGACGTATCGATGTGCTCATCAACAATGCACAGGCATCCGCATCCGGTGTCACTCTCGCAGACCACACAACTGAGCAGTTCGACCTTGCTGTCTACTCCGGACTGTATGCCGCCTTCTACTATATGAAGGCATGTTATCCATACCTTAAGGAAACCAAGGGTTCCGTTATCAACTTTGCATCGGGCGCAGGTCTTTTCGGAAACTTCGGTCAATGTGCCTACGCTGCTGCCAAGGAGGGTATAAGAGGTCTTACAAGAGTAGCTGCTACCGAATGGGGTCCTGATGGAATCAATGTCAACATTGTATGTCCGCTCGCATGGACCGCACAGCTTGAGAACTTTGAAAATGCATACCATGAGGCATTCAAGGCGAATGTCAAAATGCCGCCTATGGGACACTACGGAAATGTAGAGACAGAGATAGGCCGTGTATGCGTACAGCTTGCCTCACCTGATTTCAAGTTCATGACAGGTGAAACCCTTACTCTCGAAGGTGGGCTTGGACAGAGACCATAGTCTCTGCCCCCACTATATTACATACTTTTCAGAAATGTCTATCATAACATCAGATGGTGTTGAATATAAAAACATCATCTGATTATTTTATATACTTATCAACATTCGCCGCATCGACCTTCTCAAAATCCACCCACACCTGATAGCCTGTATCCGATGTTCCGGCATAGTCCTTTATTGATTTTCCTGATGAGAGGAGCACCGCAACATCGACCGCCGCATTCGCCTGATTGACTGCATTCTGGCAGACTGTAAAGTCCATCTTTCCCTCTTTTACCAGCCGGCATGCATCGGCAGTGGCATCAACACCACAGACCACTATTGTGGCAGGGTCAATTCCGCATGCCTCCATTCCCGCTATCGCTCCGACTGCCATGGAATCATTATTACTGATTACACAATCCACAGTCCTTCCCGTGGAATTAAATATCTCAAAATACTCCTGTCCTAACTCCGGGCTCCAATCAGCATAGTCCTGAAAAAGATAATTAATCTTCTTGCCCGACTCATTGAGTACCCTCTTCGCTGCCTCAGTTCTGCCCTTTGTTGCGGAATGAGTCTTTTCACCCTGTAAAATCATTACATTTATCTCACTCTTGCCCGACAGCTTGTCCAGGACATACTGTGCCTGATAGCTTCCCGCTACACTCTCATTGGAAGCAACATAGATGTATTCATCCGCCTTCAGATATCCCTCATCAGGACAGTTGTTTACAAATATTACCGGCAGCCCATCTGCTGCCCTCTCAACCTGAAGCGCCGTATCTACATCTATAAGCCTGCATATTACCGCTGTATAGCCCTGGCTCTTAGCTTCCTTGACCTGTGCTACCTGCTGCTCTGCCGACTGCTCCGCATAGACGGTGTCATGTTCTATTCCCTGCTCATCGCATGCCGATTCCAATGCCGCTATCAGCATATCCCTGAAAGCATCTCCCTTAGCGCAGGTTGCTATAAGAATCCTGGCATTGCCTGTTGCTGCTGTCCCTTTACCGCCTGAACACCCTGTCAATAATACAGCAAGCATTGACACACATAACAGCAAAGAGCATATCGATTTTCTTATATATTTCATATCGCAGTCCCTCCTATACTCTGAAAGAATTAATCTGGGTCATAAGCTTTTCCGAGGTGTCGGCAAGCTTCCTTGCTGTCTCAGCTACCTTCTCACTGTCATCTGTAATATTCTTTGATTCGGAAGCGATATTTCCGGCATTTCGTGAAATAAGCTCCGCACTGGCTGCCTGTTCCTCCGTTATGGAAGCGACATTGGTAGATACATCCGCAACCTTTAACATATTGGCTGCCATGTCATTAACCACCCTGTTGGCATCTACAATATTATCATATATCGTATCAAATGTTGCCACTGCCTGATGTACAAGCCGGCTGCTGGTATTTATCTCATCGACGCTGTCCTTTGCCTTATCAACCGTCTCCCCTACCAGACTTGTGACCTCATTTATAAGTGTCTGAATCTTCTGCACAGACTGATTACTGTTCGTTGCAAGACTTCCTATCTCTGTGGCAACAACCGCAAAGCCCTTTCCTGCGTCTCCTGCCCTTGCTGCCTCTATTGAAGCGTTGAGTGCCAAAAGATTCGTCTCGTCGGCAATCTCGCCAATCATTCCTACAATCTTATTGATTTCCTGAGAGGCTGCTCCAACCTTGTCAATCGACTCCTGAAGCCCATTTATGGACTGCTCTATAAGCCCCATCGCTTCGCCGACCTTCTGCATATCGTTCTTACCTGCTTCTGCAACCTCAACCGTGACATTCATCTTGTCCTCGGCATTATTGCTGCTGTCCCTTGTATCAGAAACAACAACTGCAAGTGCTGTTGCACTCTCTGCGATTTCCTGAACGGAGGCAGAGAGCTGGTCGACTGTCCCATTGAGTTCATCTATGTTTTTTGACTGCTTAAGCGAAGCCTCATACAATCCTCCGGAGACGGATGTACTCGATTCTGCCTGTCCTTTTAACGTCTCGGATATATTCGAGATATCATTTATCATGCTTCTTATTGCAGCCGTAAATTCCTTCATGCTGTGACCCATAAGCGTAATCTCATCATTTCCCTTGGTCTTTATATCTACCGTAAAATCGCCGGAGGCCATTGTGACGATAGAGTCCGTGAGAGAACGAATCGGCTTAATCATAAAATGAATCATTCTTTCCATAAGTACCAGAATAACAGCAAGAACAACCACCGCAACCACTATCATTGTAGTTCTAAGTGACGCAAGCTCTGAGAAAACAGCGCTCTCCGGTACATAGGATACAAGCACCCAGTTAGTTCCTGTTATCTCCCTGAAATCAACAATGTTCCCATCAAGGGTCATCGCCGTGTAATTCTGCTGTGATATTCTGTTTCCTATTGTACCAAGAAAGCCTGTACCATCGCTAAGCCTTCCGGTCAGTGTGTCATCACTCTTTGATAATATACTCATGTTGTCCTTGTCAACAAGAATTGCCTGTGCATCATCCATACTGATAAACGAATCGACAATAACCTGTATATGGGCTATCGGCACATCGACAACAAGAAGTCTTGTATTCTTTGCCTTTGCATTGCCACCAGACTTTTTCGAATCGCGGAGTATAGCTCCGGCACTAACCACATCAGTCCCGGCTTCATTGACATGCACATCACCGAATGCCATATTAACTCTTGTCAATGCCTCATTATACCATGCTGATGATGTATCTGCCGTCTTTTTATAGTCCACACCCGACGCCTGCATAACCTTTCCCGATGTATCCGCTATGTAAAATCCGTCCGGATAATCAGAGCTTCTTCCATAATAGCTGTCAAGCAGGCTCTGAAGCTGTGCGTCCGTGTAGTCCAGCGTCTCTATATCCTGCTTAAAGGTACTGAACACATTCAGCTTCTCCGACATCCAGGCCTCAATCCGCGATGCCTGATTCTTAGTTGAAAGTTCAAGTAACTGCATTGACTGATCCGTAATTATATTCTTGGAAATCGTATACGAAATTATAATCAGTATAAGCACAAGAATCAGCACCAGTGCACTGACCGCAGCAAGAATCTTGGTTTTGATTGAAGTTATGGACTTCCTATGCTCTTTCTGCTCTCTCATATAAAAATCCCTCCTTGAAGTAGTAATATCAGATAACATATAACCTGAATAATTCTTATTATTGTTAAATATTACCATATTATAAAGGATTTTTCTATAGTTTTTAGCAATTTTGTCAATAATACTATCCTTTAGGTTGTTATTGGAAGATTTTTTTAATCTGAACATAAAATTCCAGCGTCTTATACTCCGATAGATTTTACTTTTCGCCTGGCTTAATTCTTAGCTTATAATATTTTTATTATTGTAGTGCCTTTAAAATTCTAATAAAAGTAAACTATCAGACTTCTTGCTTTTTATATTCAAAAGTCACTCCGCTTTATACTTTTCAATTACTGTCAAAACCTCATTCATTTTTGAATCGTTAACATCAATTCTTAGAGTAACCGGCTTTGATAAATCGACACTAAACAATCCCAGAATTGATTTCGCATCTACGATGTATTTTCCGCTTATCAGTTCAAAGGTGTTAAAAAGGCATTTTCAGATTTTCCAGACAAATCTTTTGTTGCCTCTTTAATCCCATCGAAATCAGAATAATCCAAGGAATTTAGCTTTTAAATTTTCTTTCTGCAAACGGACATTTCCTCAAATATATATTTATCTGCTCTGTATGCCATCTGTGCATCACGTCTATCTTTATTGTTCATCATACTTTCTTTCCTTTACACTTTGATTACTGTACCTATCCTTCTCATTTATCTTTTATCAATGCTGTTATCTCTTCATGCTCCGGCATTACTCTCAATGCTCCCTTTCTTGTTGTCACAATGGATGCCGCCGCATTTGCAAACTGAAGCATCTCGAACAAATCCTTCTCAGACAGTGCTTCCAGACCCTTCTCCAATACCGCATTCAATACACATGCCATAAATGTATCCCCTGCCCCTGTTGTCTCAATGGTATCATCCCGAAGAAACGGCTCACAAAAAACACTTTTTCCATTGTAAAACGCTTTACTCCCGTTTTTCCCCATAGTCGCACAGACTAATGTAGGATGACTCTTTGCCAGAATTATTTCAATTCCTCTTTCGATATCATCTGTTCCTGTTAAAAATGCAATTTCATCATCTGATATCTTGAGAATATCACACTGGCTGATTCCATACCACATATGACGTCCTGCATCCTCTAAATTCTTCCATAATGGCGGTCTGAGATTCGGATCAAAAGAAATAAGCACATCTTCACTTTTCGCTTTTTCAACTGCCTTCTTTGTCACTTTTTCAATATGCTCATCTGTCATTGACAAGGTTCCAAAATGAAATATCTTTGTATCCGCAAGCATATCCTCGTGAACCTCATCCCAACGCAGCATCATGTCTGCTCCAGGATTACGATAAAAAGAAAAACTTCTATCACCATCTTTATCCGTATGAACGAAAGCCAGTGTGGTATGTACTGTATCATCTACCAATAGATTATCCGTATTGATTCCCTGATTCCTTACAGCTTGTATCAACATCTGTCCCAATGCATCAGCTCCTACTTTTCCAATAAATGCAGTCTTTTTTCCAAGGTTTTGCAGCATCGACAGCACATTACAAGGTGCTCCGCCCGGATTTGCCTCCAGCAAAGGATTTCCCTGTGCACTTAACCCATTTTCTGTAAAGTCAACCAATAACTCACCCAAAGCCACAACATCAAATATTTTCATATAGTCATCTCCCTAATCAACTACAATATCGTATTTCTGAATATTAACAACTGCCTTACCATCACACGCAAAACGAATTCCGTCAGCCTCTTTCCATATCTTTGGATCCCTGAAATGCTCTCTGCTAAAATGTTCCGGCAACATATCCCCCGTTATTACGGGATTTTGTTCCAACTTGTTATACGTTTTTCCGTCCCCCAGCGCAAGACACTGGTTCTGATATGTAACCTTCTCCTTTTTTATTTCTTTTTCTATCACACCTGTGTAAACCAGAAGATGACCTTTCTCTGTCTCGATTCCTGAGCCGGAAAAACATCCTGCTTCATCGTAAGCTTTGTCAGGAGCAAGTGCAACCGGTAATTCTGTCCATTTGATAAAATCTTCTGTTTCATAGTGTCCCCAGTGCATTGGTTCCCATACTTCGCTATATGGATGAAACTGATAAAACAAATGCACCTTTCCCTGATAAGCAGAAAAACCATTTGGATCATTCATCCACAGGGTGGTGTAACATGGAGTACCGGCAGCTTCTCTCTCGGTATACGATTCTCATCAATATATGTATTCGCCTTTCCAAATTTATCCATATACGCTCCTTTCTACAACACAGTTGCTTCCTCTGTCCCGACATCAAAAAATGCATTCTATGGGGAACAAATACGAAATCTACTTCATCCCCAACCCTGCATAATTCATATTTTGAAACTCTGGCTACTGTTGTAGCACCTCCACATTCAAAGTATAAATTATTTTCATTTCCTAGGATTTCAGTATTATCTACCACAGCATTCATCTTATTTTCTTTGTAAACATCAATATTTTGAGGGTCAAACTTAATATCCTCGCCTCTAATTCCAAGTATCATTTTGTTACCATGTTTACGAAGTTTGCCTGCTATTTCTTCTGTTATCTTCATTTCCCCTTCCTTTTCAGAATATAATCTCATTTTTATTCTACTGTCTTTCATAATTCTTTTTACGATAATGATAGGTATTTATCCTTTGGAGCAGCGTCACGCTCTCCACATGCATTGAAACTTTATCTCGCATTAACATTCGCGGACGTATGTGTGCAAAATATATTATTTACCCACCCTTGAACGCTTGCAAGAGCATTTTATCCCCGTAAAAATATGACCGTTTCAATATCTTCAGTATGTGCAAATATTTTCGATTATTCAGATTGACAAACATCATTTCTTATTGTACCATAGCATCATAAAGGAAATGGGTTTTCACCGGGTAGGGATTATTCCTGACAGGACTTGCTCGTTTCTTTTTTTATATCCAAGACATCATACAAGTACATTTTTCCTGAAGCTGCATGTCTAATTAATAGTCTCGCACTGAATAAATTGTATCGCTCAACATCTCCATTTTCATCATATACTGGCACTGCAAATCTTGTGTCATAACGGTACCATCCATTTTTTGCATGTCTACTGTGCTTATTTTTCTTATTATCTTCAAAGGTCTTTGATGTTGCGATTTCTATCATCTCTGGGATAGCCTGTGCAGCATTTGCTTTCGCTTTAGCAATAGTTCCCTTTATATGCTTTGTGTAATTTGAGCCAGAATATTCATCAGGAAGATCTGTACCGATATAAATAATATCTTCTGTTTCAGCTATTCGATAAATGTCTCCCACATACTGCCTAAGATATTTTTCAACATCACTCCACTCTACAGAACGTTTTCCTTTAAATGCAATATCGTTAATCATAACAATATTGTTGCCGTCAACATCCTGAATAACTGAAACATTTCGCTTAATATTTTTTGACTCATTTTCCTGATTGATTCCTCTGCAGATTTCAATCAATTCAAAATATCTTAGTAATCTTCTTTTTGTTTCTAAATCCGGGTCTTTAAATAATTCAATTGGGCTTATATGTAATTCTTCTAGTCTGGCAAAGATTTTTTCATATATATTCATACTATAATATCCTTCTATATTTTTCCGTATTTTCGGATATTGTATCATAGAACTATAATCGAATCTAGAGATTCCAATCCAAATCCCAGACCATGTGGCAATGGTCGGAAACCTCATAACAAAGCAGATGCGAAAACAGTAATTAATGCATCATATACACCATGTCCAATGATCAGGGATAAAGTAGAACAATTTTTAATCTTTAATCTGCAAAAACAGAAAAATGCTCCTATACACGCTGTCATAACCATTTGTACAAGATTTCCACTGAAGAAATGAAAAACCCCGAAAAAGACTGATGAAATAATAACTGCTATGATGTCCTTACCAGCAACACATTTGATTTTTTCAAAAATGAATCCTCTGAATACAAACTCTTCAACAAGGCCAATTGCAAATATACAATAAAAGAATTCATAAATGAATTGCCATAGGTATTTATATCTTTTTCCACTGTCTACAAATTCACCAAAACCAATTAGATGTGGTATTAATGTCAGCAAAACCGACATTACAGTTCCAATTAGGATACCAACAATAATTTGCATTCCTATTTTCTCTTTGCTAAACCCATAATCTGTCAACTTGTCTTTATTAACAATCATAACTATGGCTGGAATCAATGCAATTAACCAGTAAGTCAGAATCATACATACCATTCTTATTCCTATCGGTAATGACATCAATACGAACCGGTTAAATGACACAACACCATACAATCCAGCCACAGCTCCCACAAAACCTATTATCAAAGAAATAATTTCTTTTTTCTTACTCATCCTTCTTATGGTCTTTCTTAATTCATTCGATTTTTTCTAAGATAACATGCATAACGGGTAAGCATATAATCCTCAACTTCTCTATTGGCTCC
>ERZ859923.750-NODE-750-length-16490-cov-2.285367_pt1 | contig 16490 bp, 19 predicted proteins | sample MGYA00510116_ERZ859923 | MGnify/ENA primary metagenome ERZ859923 (study PRJEB30046, sample SAMN00715168) | human gut metagenome | study: EMG produced TPA metagenomics assembly of the A metagenome-wide association study of gut microbiota in type 2... | reverse complement strand
GTATGGATTTTGGCATCCTCCAGATATTCCTTAAAATCTTCTGACACAATAAAATAATCAATTCTCCATCCTACATTTTTTTCTCTTGCTTTTCCCATGTATGACCACCAGCTATAGCTATCTGTTTTATCTGGATATAAATATCTATATGTATCTACAAAACCAGCATTTAATAGCTCTGTCATTTTATTACATTCTTCATCTGTAAATCCAGCATTGCCTCTGTTTGTCTTTGGATTTTTTAGGTCTATTTCTTTATGAGCTACATTTAGGTCGCCACACATAATAACAGGCTTTTGCTTGTCTAATTCTAAAAGGTATTTTCTTATTTCATCTTCCCAAATTTGCCTATATCCGAAGTCTTTCTAATTCTCTTTTTGAATTTGGAGTATATATATTTACCATATAGAAATCTTTAAATTCTAATGTTATAACTCGTCCTTCGTGGTCATGTTCTTCTATATTAATTCCATAAGTTACTTTTTTAGGCTCTATTTTAGAGAATACTGCTGTACCAGAATAGCCTTTTTTCACAGCACTATTCCAATATGCGAAATATCCATCTGGCTTATAATCAATTTGACCTTCTTGTAATTTTGTTTCTTGAATACAAAATATATCTGCATTTTCTTTATTAAAAAAATCTAAATAATCATGATTTTTTACACATTCTATAGCGTAATGTGTTGGATTGTCTTAATCCATTTACATTCCAAGATATTAACTTCATGTTCTATCCTCCTCAAAACTCAAAGTTGGAAAAGAATTAAATTTTGACAAGGAAAACGAAATCTAAAAGGCAAGGACGTATACTTTGTGTATGTAACCACGTTTTAGACAAGATTTAACGTAGACAAAATTCTAATTATTTTTCAACTAGCTACATTTTACTATATGTAACTCCAAATAGCAAGCCGAATACAATAATTGCGCTTAAAATAAGTTTTCTTATCCTAAGCGCAATTGATTATTTTGCATTGAAATATACGTTTCCGCCAATGTACTCACCTGAAGCATATCCTGCTGATCTAAATGATAAGTAATTGTGGTTTCTTTTTCCTTTTAATGCGTCTGTAACTGCTTGTGCAACTACAGATGAATAGTTACCGTTTAATCTCCTTTTCCAATAACTATCTATTGAATAACAGAACTGTCCTGGAGCCTTGTATTGGCTTAATGGATCTGAACCATTTTTTGCCCATCTTGAGCTCTCTGCTCTGTTACATGCTGTTGTTATAACAGCTAAAGCACCCTGGTAGCTTGAGCTACATTCTTGTGCTGTTATGGCACATAATAAGTCGAATTCCTCACTTGAATATGTCCATACACCATTACTATAAGAAACTGATGAGCTTCTTGTGCTTCTGTTTGTTATAGTTTTTCTAATTTCTATAATTTTGTCAACTGGTTCTTCTATTATGTTAGAAGAAATTTCTGTTCTTTCAATTTCAACATCATTTTGATATTTTACTTTGTAAGTTACTTCTTTTAATCCGTCTTTACCTTTTTGTACAACGGTTTCTCTTTTATTTGAGTCATTGTTTGAAACATCTTTTGTAATTGTTTCATATGGAATTGTTACTTGTACTGTTTCTAATTTTTCTACGATTGAATCGTAAGTTTTTAATAAAGTTTCTACTGTAACATTCTCTGATGTTTCTGCATTTTCAGCAACTTCAACTGTTTGTTGTTCATCTTTAGATATTTTTATTGTTTTATTGTCTGATAATTCGCTATCTTCATTTGGTATAACGCTTTCCTCTGGTAATAATATTATGTGGTTTTCATCTAATATTTCTGATACTTTTGTTTTAGATGTTGTTACATTCATTATATAACCATTTGAAAGAATTATTTTAACGTTGTAAAGTTTAGCATTTGACGCCATAACTCCAACGCCCATTACGAATAGTAGTATTAAGCAAATACCAATTATTTTTCGTATTGGATTTTCTGCTTTTTTTGCTTTCTTCATATATTTTTAGTTCCTCCTTTTGAAACAACGTCTTTATTATACCATTTTTTTCTTAACATGTCAAATTTGGCACTATCCGTGCTATTCTTAGAGGCACAGTCACTGGAAATTTTGTCCAATTTTACCAGATTGTCCTATTATATAATATGACTGACTTTGAAAAAATATTACTACTTTTTTAATATTTTTTTGTTGTAAACATATTTTATATATGATATAGTATAATCAAATTTATTATAGGAGGTAATCACTATGGTAGCACTAATTATAATTGTTGTTTTGGTTGCTATTGTTATTGCATTAATTGTTATGCGCAATAACCTAGTAGTAGCAAGACAAAGAGTTAAAAATGCTTGGAGCCAGATTGATGTACAACTTCAAAGAAGATTTGATTTAATCCCAAATCTTGTTGAAACAGTAAAAGGCTACATGGCACATGAATCTGATGTTTTAGAAAAAGTTACAAGCTTACGTTCTTCGTGGACAAATGCTAAAACAGTTGAAGATAAAGCAAGTATTGATAGTTCTCTTTCAAGTACATTAAAAACAATTATGGCTCTTTCTGAAAATTATCCAGATTTGAAAGCCAATACAAATTTCATGAATTTGCAAGATGAATTATCTAAAACAGAAGATAAACTTTCTTATTCAAGACAATTTTACAATGATACTGTTACAAAATATAACACACAATTAGAAGTTTTCCCTTCAAATATTGCTGCTGGCTTATTTGGATTTAAACCTGAAGCTTTATTCGAAGTAGACAATGCAGAAGCTCGTAAAAATGTAAAAGTAGATTTTGGAAAATAATACTAATGTAAAAACACCTTATTGAATTAATTTATCAATAAGGTATTTTTATTGTATTATTCTTCAATGTTATATAATTTTTCTGCATTTCTATATGTTGCTTCTGCAACTTCTTCTAGTGTAAGTCCTTTTAATTCTGCAATTTTTTGTGCTGTATATTTTACATTTCTCGAATCATTTCTAGTACCTCTTACAGGTTCTGGTGCTAAATATGGGCTATCTGTTTCTATTAACATTCTGTCAATCGGTATCATGTCTATTATTTCTGGTGCATTTTTTGAATTTTTAAATGTTACAGGTCCGGCTATTGATATATAAAAACCCAGTTTTAAGGCTTCTTTTACTAGTTCTCTATTAAATGGGCAACAATGGAATACACCTTTTTTATTTACTGGATTTTGTTTTAGTATTTCTAGGGTATCCATTACAGCTTCTCTAGTATGAATTGCTATTGGCAAATTCATCTCATTTGCAAGTTTTATTTGCTCTATGAATGCATATCTTTGAACTTCTCTGTTCTCTTTATTCCAGTAATAATCTAGACCAATTTCACCAATTCCAACTAGCTTGTCTTTTTCTTTCTTTCCTCTCTTATACTCTATTATTAGTTTTTTTAACTCATCTATATCTTTTTGCGTTTCTTCGATACTTTCTTTAACATCATTTGGAGAAATTCCAGATGTTGTATAAATATAATCGTATTTTTCAGCAAGTTCTATCCCCTTTTTAGAAGATTCTAGACTATACCCTGCACTAATAAATTTTGTAATGTCTACACTATAAATTTTTTCGATTATTTCTTCTCTATCTTCATTAAATTTCTCATCATCATAATGAGCATGTGAATCAAAAAACTCCACTTTCAATCTTCCTTCCACTCAAAACTTGCTAAAATAATTAAATTCTACCAAAATAGGCATTATTTACAAAACATGGACACAATTTTTTTATATTTTTCAACTTTGTAGACACACCCAACTCAAGACAAATTTATAATTATTTTTCAGCATTCTCATTAAAACAGTATATTTACAGTTGCAACCGCATATTTTTCTAAATGTGATATGCTCACATCTATACTTTCTATTTTTGCAAGTTCTTTTTCAACCTCTTTTGTTAGTGAAATAAATTTCACACTTGGTCTTCCATTTTCATCATTTGTAGTCTCTATGTTTTTCCATGATATAGAATATTTATCTTTTATAAGTGTTGATACAGCCTTGAAGGCAGCCTCTTTTACGGCAAACCTTGCAGCATAACTTTGATATTTGTTTTTTTTCTTGCTTTCACAGTATTGTATTTCGTTTTCTGTATAAACCCTATCCAGAAAATTATCTCCCATTTCGTCTATAGAACTTTTTATTCTTTCAACTTCAATTATATCTATTCCAAAAAAAATAAAAGACAAATATAATAATACTTCTATAGTTAGAAGAGCAAGAGATAAAAAAGATATAAATAGAGAAGTTTTACTACTTGATTTGGATGGAAAAGATGCTGAAAAAAGTGCTTCTAAAATTATGTATAAATATGTTGCTAAAGATCCAAATGGTAAGATAGTAAAAGGTTATTTTCCAGCATATTCTAAAGTAGAAGTTCACTCATTTTTGTTAAGTGAAGGCAACGAAGTTTATAGCATCGAAACTAATAAATGGATTAAATTATTATATGGTGATGGTTCTGATTTAAATAAGAAAAAAATAAAGACAAAAGATTTGATTTTCTTTACAACACAATTATCTACTTATGTTAAAGCTGGTATTCCATTAGTTGAATCTTTAAGAATATTATCTAGACAATATAAAAATAAAAATTATTCTAGAATATTTAGATCCATGATTTATGATCTTACAATGGGAGATAGCTTTTCTACTGCAATGGATAAACAGGGTGAAGCTTTTCCAAGACTTTTAATAAATATGGTTAAGGCAAGTGAAATGACAGGTGAGCTTCCAGAAGCTTTAGATGATATGGCTGATTATTTTACAGAAACTGATAAAACAAGAAAACAAATGATAACAGCACTTACATATCCTGCTATTGTACTTGTAATTGCAATAGCTGCAATTATATTTATAATGGTATATGTTGTTCCTCAATTTGTTGGAATATATCAAAGTATAGATGGAGCAAGAATTCCTGGAATAACTATATTTATAATGAATACAAGTGATTTTTTACGTAATAAATGGTGGTTAATATTAATAGTTTTAACTTTATTTATTGGTATAAATTATTATTTATATAAAAATGTCAAAGTATTTAAAACTCTTGTACAGTGGATTGTAATGCACTTGCCTGTATTTGGTAATGTAGTTATATATAATGAGGTAACTATGTTTACTAAAACTTTTGCATCATTATTATCACACAATGTCTTTATAACAGATAGTATGGAAATACTTAATAAGATTACTAATAATGAAATATATAAATTGTTATTATCTGATACTATAAGTAATCTTGCTAAGGGTGAAAAAATATCATTAGCATTTAAAGATCATTGGGCATTTCCAATGCCAGCTTATGAAATGATTGCAACAGGTGAAATGACTGGTCAGTTACCAGAAATGATGTCTAAAGTTTCTAGTTATTATCAAGAACTACATAGAAATGCTGTTGCTAGAATTAAAACATTTATAGAACCACTTATGATTATAATGCTTGCAGCAATAGTAGGTGTTATAGTATTATCGATAGTTATACCAATGTTTGGAATGTATACAGCACTTAATTATTAGGAGGGTTATATGGAAGTTAGTATTATGTTAGGAATATTTATGTTAGGTACAATATTAGGCTCATTTTATAATGTAGTTGCTTATAGGGTTACTAAAGGCGAATCAATACTATTTCCATCTAGCCATTGTCCAAAATGTAATCATGCTTTAGCACCGTGGGAATTAATTCCCATTTTCTCTTTTTTATTACAAAGAGGTAGGTGTACTTCATGTAAAAGTAAAATATCTATATTTTATCCTATAGCAGAAATTTTATGTGGTTATTTATTTTTGCAATCTTATTTATCATTTGGTTTAAGTTTAGACCTTATAATAGCTCTTACTTTTGTATCTATGATAATAATAGTCACTTTAAGTGATTATTATTATATGGTTATAGAAGATGTAATACTTATAATATTTGGTATTTTACTTTTAATTGAAATATTTATAATACATGGTTATAGTTCATTTATAACATCTATTATATCTGGATTAATATCAGGAATATTTATGTTATTAATTAAATTATTAGGTGATTTTATATTTAAAAAAGAAAGTATGGGATATGGTGATATTAAATTACTAGTTATATTTGGAATAGTACTTCAACCAATTAATTCAATATTAACTATATTTTTATCAAGTTTTATAGCATTTCCTTTTGCCTTAATAACTTTAAAATCTAAAAAAAATCATGAAATTCCATATGGACCATTTTTATGTGCTGCAGCTTTGAGTTTATATTTTACTCATTTTAATATAGATATTATTACTAGTTTATTTTAAATTATGATATAATTAAGTAGGTGATTGAAGTGAAAAAAGGTTTTACATTAATAGAACTCTTAGCGGTACTTATTATACTTTCTATTATTTCTCTTATAGTTTTTCCTACAATTATTTCATTAAATAAAAATGATATGAATAATGAGGAATTATATAATACAATTTATATGGCATGTGAATCTTATGTTATGAGTAATTATGTTAATTACTCTATCTTAGATAATGTTGGCGGTAGTGCAAAGGTGAGTATTTTAACTCTTATAAATGATAATTATTTAAAACAAGATATTACTAATCCCAAAACTAATTCTTCTTTTACACAAGATGATTATGTAATAATTACTAGGAATAAAGATATGACGTTTTCATATAGGTTAGAAGGTTAAATATGAATTATCAATTAGAGCTTGAAAAAATAATTAATAGCTTAGATGGCAAGAAAACATTATTATTACATAGTTGTTGTGCACCATGTTCTAGTTACTGCATAACTTACTTAAAAGACTATTTTGATATAACAATTCTTTATTATAATCCTAATATTGAACCTATTAGTGAATATAATAAAAGAAAAGAAGAACAAATAAGACTATGCAATATATTAGGTGTAAAAGTAATGGATTGTGATCATGATAACTTAGTTTATCATGAGGTTATAAAAGGTTTAGAAGGTGAATTAGAGGGCGGTAAGAGATGTTTTAAATGTTATAGATTAAGACTCGAAAAAACAGCATCTCTTGCAAATGATTTTGATTATTTTGGTACTACATTAACAATAAGCCCTTTAAAAAATAGTAAAATTATAAATGAAATAGGTCTCGAATTAGAAAAAAAATATGGTAATAAATATTTGTTAAGTGATTTTAAGAAAAAAGAAGGATATAAAAAAAGTATACAATTATCTAAAGAATATAATTTGTATAGACAAAATTTTTGTGGATGTATATATAGTAAAGGATTAAAAGGTGATTAAAATGGAATATTTACAAATTATTATATTAGGTATTATTCAGGGAATAGCTGAATTTTTACCAATTTCTTCATCAGCACATTTAATAATAGCACGCGATGTATTTGGTATAGGATCATTCATATCAAGTAATATTGATTTAACATTTGATTTAGCGCTTCACTTTGGAACATTACTTGCTATTGTAATATACTTTTTTAAAGAATTATGGAGTTTATTAATTAATGGTTTAACTAAAGGTACTAAAACAAGTAATGGTAAACTATTTTGGCTAATAATACTTGCTACTATTCCAGCAGCAATAGTAGGTGTTTTATTTGAAGATATATTTGATGAATTTTTTAGAAAACAAATATATTTAATAGCAATAGCACTTATTGTTATGGGTGTAATTATATATTTATTTGATAAAAAATCTAAGAGTGATAGAACAATTAAAGATATTAAAGTAAAAGATGCACTTACTATTGGATGTGCTCAAATATTTGCTTTAATTCCTGGTTTTTCTAGAAGTGGAACTACAATTGCAGCTTCTCGTGCACTTGGAATTAATAGGGAAGATAGCGCTAAATTCTCATTTTATTTATCAATACCAGTAGTAGCAGGAGCTTTATTATTAAGTTTAATAAATGATAATAATTTAGCAATCATCTCTTCAAATTTATTAATATTTGGTTTAGGTTTACTTATATCATTTATAACCGGTTTATTATGTATTTCATTTTTATTAAAGTATATTAAAAAAAATGATTTTAAAGCATTCATGTATTATAGAATAGTATTAGGTATTATAGTATTAGTTATATTATTTTTAAGATAGTCAAATCTATCTTTTTTTATATTAATAAAAAAAGAATCTTAAATAGATTCATTTATAATTATCGGATTATTATCAGGTATATGATTTATACTATTATTTATAGCACTATTTAAACCATATGCTTTAGATCCTTTTTCATCATCTTCAAGTTCAATTAACTTTATTACTTCTTCAAAAGTTGTTAGACCATTTACTACTTTTTCTAAACCATCCTGAAGTAGAGTAGTTGTATCTTCAAAGCTATACACTAGTTTTCTTAATTCTTCTTTTTTCATACCAGTTGATACAGCATCTCTAAGTTCTTGATTAAATAATAATACTTCGTGAATAGCAATACGTCCTTTATAGCCGTTAGAACATTCTTCACATCCTTCGGTTGTATATATTTGTTCGATATCTTTTCCTAAGACTTTTTTAAATAAGTCTTTTTCATATTGATTAGTATTTCTTAACTTTTTACAGTGAGGACATAATTTACGAGCTAATACCTGTGAAACAATACCCTCTAAACTTGATGCAAGTAAATATCTTTCAACATTCATATCTAACAAACGTTCAATCGTGTTTAAAGAGTTGTTTGTATGTATAGTAGATAATACTAAGTGTCCAGTAATAGATGCTCTAACTGCAATTTTAGCGGTTTCAGTATCACGAATTTCTCCTATCATTATTATATTAGGGTCTTGTCTTAATATTGATCTTAATGCATTAGAGAATGTAAGACCAATTTCACTATTTGTTTGAATTTGGTTAACACCTTCAATATTCATTTCGACTGGATCTTCAACTGTTACGATATTAGATTCTTCAGTATTTAATCTTTGTAAAATAGAGTATACAGTAGTTGATTTACCACTTCCTGTAGCACCTGTTACAAGTATAATACCATTAGGTTTTTGAATCATTTTTAATATTTTTTCATAGTTAGATTGTGAAAAACCTAAGCTTTCAATTCCAGCTAAACTCATAGAATAATCCAAAATACGAATAACTATCTTTTCACCTTCATTAGTAGGTATACAAGATACACGTAAGTCTAAATTAATATCTTGTAAAGTAGCTTTAATAGCTCCATCTTGTGGTAATCTAGACTCAGTTATATTCATACCTGATATGATTTTTATACGTGTAATAAGATTTTTCTTTATAGAATTTGGAACTATTGCATAATTATGTAATACACCATCAATTCTAATTCTTATTTGCATATGATCTTCAAGTGGATCAAAGTGTATATCGGAAGCTCCTCTTTTAGCAGAATCTACCATTATGTCATTAACTATTTCGACAACTGGCATTTTTTCAAAGTCATATTGTTTCATCATAATTTGTCAACCCCTTCATTTAGGACTAGTTTTTATTCTTAATTTATTATATAATAATTTTAGTATAATTACAATATAAAGGAGTTATTTTATGAAAAAAAATAATAAAGGTTTTTTACTTGCAGAAGTAATAACTGTTTCAGTAGTTACTATAGTAGCTTTAGTTATAATATATGCACAGTTTGTAACAGTTGATAATAGTTATTATAAATCATTTAAATATAATAATGTAGATAAATTATTTTTAGCTAATCAATTAAAACAATTTATAAATGGTGATAATGCTAATGAATTATATAGTGATATAGAAAATATATCATATGCTGATATAACTAATTGTGATGCTTATTTTATAGAAAGAACATATTGTAGAAATTTAATTAGTGCAATAGATGCTAAACAGGTATTAGTAACTAAATTAGATACATCTTCTATATTAGATAAATTAAAAGAAAATAAAATAGTTTCTTCTGATATGTATACATTTATCAGTAATAATAAAAGTTTAGAAAATGGTTATAGATTAATAATTGAATTTAATGATAACACTTATGCTACTTTAAAACTTGGAAGTAGCGTTATATATAAAGATACAGTATTAAATGGAGCAGATCCAGAATTAAAAGATGATTTAGTACCAGTGGTAATTAATAATGATGGAACTGTAAAGAAAGCAAATTTAAGTAAAGAATGGTATAATTATACAAATAAAGTATGGGCAAATGCGGTATTATTAAATGGTACTGATACATATAGTGCTGGAGATACAATAGAAGAAAATGATATAAAAGCATATTATGTATGGATACCAAGATATAAATATCAAATATTCTATGATGGAACTAATGCAACAAGTAAACAACTAATAAATATAGAATTTGAAAATAAAGATACTACAAAATCAAACGGTACAACAAAAGATAGTTGGTTAACACATCCAGCATTTACATTTGGAGATACAGAATTAAATGGAATATGGGTAGGAAAATTTGAACTAACAGGTACTACAACTAATCCAACAATAAAACCTAATATTACAAGTTTAAGAAATCAAAATGTAAGTACATTATTTTTAACAACACAAAAATTATCAGCTTCTTCAGCTATGTTAAAGAATATAGAATGGGGAGCAGTAGCTTATTTAACAACCTCAATTTATGGTCAAGGTTTAATAGAAGTGAGAATAAATAACAGCAACCAATATATAACAGGCTGTTCGGCAAGTTTAGAAAATGGTGCTTCTTATAATGGGTGCGAGAATACATATAATGCTCCTATTGGATATTTAGCTTCAACAACGGGAAATATAAGCGGAATCTATGATATGTCAGGTGGGGCATGGGAATATGTAATGGCAGTATTAGAAGATAGTTTAGATAGTAATATACCAGTAAGTGGTAGAGATATAACATATAACTCGGGGTTTACAGGAAAAACGACAGGAACAGTAGCAAATATAACAGGCATATCATTTCCAGAAGGTAAATATTATGATATATATAAATATGGAACAAATAGAAGTGATTATACAAGATATCATTCGGGAGAAGCAACAACAGAAACAAAGAGTTGGAATGGAGATTATGCATCTTTCGTTGTCTCTAGCAAGCCATGGTTCGTACGTGGTGGTGACTGTGCCAATGGTACGAGTGCCGGCGTGTTCGCGTTCAACTCCGACGACGGTCGTGCCCGCAGCGAGATTTCGGCTCGTGTAGTTTTAAGATAAAAGGACTTTAAAAAGTTCTTTTTTTAAATTATAATATATGTAGGAGTTGATATAATGATTATAGGATCACATGTATCATTTAAAAAAGATACACAGTTGATAGGAAGTATAAAAGAAGCTTTAAGTTATGGTGCTAATACTTTTATGTTTTATACTGGAGCACCTCAAAATACAATAAGATATGATATAAAAGAAGATTTATTAATTAAGGCACATGAAATGTTAAAAGAAAATAATATTGATATTAATAATATAATAGTTCATGCTCCATATATAATAAATATGGCAAGTTCTAATGACTTCGCACCTACATTTTTAAAGCAAGAAATAAGTAGAGTAGAGGCTCTTGGTATGAAATATTTGGTATTACATCCAGGTAATTCAGTTAAATTATCCAAAAGTGAAGCAATTAAAAATATTATTGATAATTTAAATAAAGTAGGAGAAAGTAGTGTATTAATTTTATTAGAAACCATGGCTGGAAAAGGAACTGAAATTGGTTCTAATTTCTCTGAACTAAAACAAATTATCGATGGTGTTAAATATCCACTTGGAGTATGTCTTGATACATGTCATGTAAATGATGCAGGATATGATTTATCTAATTTTGATGATGTTTTAGAAGAATTTGATAAAATAATTGGTTTAAAATATTTAAAATGTATACATATTAATGATAGTAAAAATTTAATTGGTGCACATAAAGATAGACATGAAAATATAGGATATGGGACTATAGGATTTAATAATATCATAAACATTTTATATAATGAAAAATTAAAAGATGTTCCTAAAATATTAGAAACACCTTATATAAAAGGAACAAAGAATTCTTATCCACCATATAAATTTGAAATAGAAATGATAAAATCTAAAAAATTTAATGATAAATTATATGATGATGTTATAAATTACCATACTTCTCTTTAAAGAATATATAAAGCGATTCTATTTTTTGATATGAAACAGGATTAATTTTTGTCTTCAAATCATCTAATATTGGTCTTGGATTACCAAAACAAATCGTCATATATTCTTTTTTTATGTAATTAAAAATAATATTTAATTCTTTTTCGTTTAATGAGATTCCATTTTGTGTAGCAAATTTAGAAACATCATCAATATTCATTCTATTTACATATTCACTAATTAATCTTTCTTTCATTTAATCACCTAATTAATAATATGAGTAATATATAGAATAATGTATTAAAAATTAAATAAAATATTAATGGAGATGATTTTATGTATCAAATAAAACCATTAAGATATAATTATAACGCTTTAGAACCTTTTTTAAGTAGTAAAACTGTATTTACTCACTATAATAGTCATTATAAAAAATATTTAGATAATTTAAATAAATTACTTTTAAAAAATAATTATGATTTTAGATATACTTTGGAAGATTTAGTAAGTAATATAGATATTTTTCCTATTAAAGATAGGGGAGATATTTTATATAATTTAGGCGGTGTATTAAATCATGAAATGTATTTTGAATATTTATCTAATCCTAGCAAAGTAAGTGGTAAATTAGAACGTGATATAAATAAAACTTATGGAAGTTTTGAAAATTTTAAAAATGAATTTATTGAAAGTACAAAGTCTTTAGTCGGTTCAGGATATACTTTTTTAGTTTTAAATCACGAAAATAAATTAGAGATAATAAATACCCCTAATCAAGATACACCATATTCATATGGCTTAAAACCTATATTTAATATAGATTTATGGGAACATGCTTATTATTTAGATTATCAAAATAATAGAAATCAATATGTTTTAAACTTTTTTCAAAATATGGATTTTAATTATATAAGTGAAGAATACGAAAAAATATAAAAATTATAAATTAAATAAAACTATTGAAAAAAGATATAATATATTAATTTTAATAATAATTTTTTTAATGATAATAATAATAACTGCATTATTTAAAATACAAATACTAAATCATGAGTATTATGAATTAAAGGTTTTGGAAAATTCTAAAACTTTAGTATACTCTAATAGTACACCTCGTGGTAGGATTTATGATAGAAATGGTAAAATTATAGTTGATAATAAACCTGTTTTAGTAATATATTATAAAAAACCAAATGGTATAACAACAAGTGAAGAAATTGCTTCTTCTTATAAATTAGCTTCTATAATAGATATTGATTATACTAATTTAAGCGATAGAAATTTAAAAAAATTTTTAATAAATAAATCAGAGGATAAATTAGATTCTAAAATAACTAGTGATGAATGGAAACTATTAGAAGAAAGAAAAATAACTCTTACAGATATAGAAGATTACAAAATTGAAAGAATAAATCTTGATGAATATGATTTAAACGAAGTAGATTACAAATCAGCTTATATATATTATTTAATGAATACAGGGTATAGTTACTCATATAAAGAAATAAAAAAAGGTGATGTAAGTGATATTGAATATGCAACCGTAGCAGAAATGAGGGAATTGTTACCTGGTTTTGATGTTAAGTTAGATTGGGAAAGATACTATCCTTATGGTGATGTTTTTAGAACTATTTTAGGTAATGTTTCAACAACTTCAACTGGACTACCTTATGAACTTAAAGATTATTATTTAAATTTAGGTTATAATTTAAATGATAGAGTTGGAACTACATATTTAGAATATCAATATGAATCATTATTAAAAGGAGAAAAAACAGTATATGAGTTAAATAAAGATGGAAGTTATAAAGTAGTTAAAAAGGGATCACGTGGTAATGATATTATGCTTACAATAGATATAGAATTACAAAAAGAAGTTGAAAAGATATTAGAAACTGAAATTAAGAATGCTAAAAAAGAAGAAAATACTAAATACTATAACAGTTCGATGGTTATAATATCAGATCCTAATACTGGAGAAATATTATCTATGTCAGGAAAAATTTTAGAAGATGATACTATATATGATTATACACCTAGTATTATTACAATGCCTGTTACAGCAGGTTCAATTGTAAAAGGAGCATCTCATACAGTTGGATATAAGGAAGGAGCATTATTAATTGGTGAAAGAAGAGTAGATGAGTGTATAAAAATAAAAGGTACACCTTTAAAATGTTCTTGGACAACTCTTGGTAATATAGATGATATTCAAGCTTTAAAATATTCATCTAATGTATATCAATATTTAACGGCTATAAAGGTTGGTAAATCAAGTTATCAATATAATAAATCTTTATCATTAGATGAAACTGCTTTTGATACTTATAGAAATATATTTGCAAGTTACGGCTTAGGTGTTTATACAGGTATTGATTTACCTAATGAATCATTAGGATATAAAGGTAGTAGTAATACAGGATATTTATTAGATTTTGCAATCGGTCAGTATGATACATATACCCCAATTGAACTTATGCAATATATAAATACTATAGCAAATAAAGGTACTAGATTAAAACCTTATTTATTAAAAGCTGTTTATAATTCTAATAATCTTATTTATGAAAATACAAAAGTAGAATTAAATAAAGTTGATATAGATAGTGTATATATGGATAGAATAAGAAAAGGTTTTAGGGCAGTAATGGAAGTTGGAGGAACAGGATATTATTTTATTGATCCTAAATATAATGCTGCTGGTAAAACAGGAACAAGTGAGAGTTTTATAGATTCAGATAACGATGGAATTATAGATAAAGAAACTATGAGTAATACCTTTGGAGCATATGCACCATACGATAATCCTAAAGTATCATTTTTAGTAGTATCTCCTAATATTTATTATAAAGAGTCTTCTTCTACTGTTAGAAGTGGCGTAAATCGTAAAATTTCTAGATTAATTTCACAAAAATACTTTGATTTATATAAATAATTTGATATAATTATATAAGTCTTATACGAAGGAGGGATTATATTATGGCAAAAAAAGGAGAAGCAAGAGAAAGAATTACATTACAATGTTCTGTTTGTAAAGAAGAAAATTATCGTACTGAAAAAAATAAACGTAACACTACTGAACGTTTAGAAATTAAAAAACATTGTCCAAAATGTAAAGCTACAACAACTCATAAGGAGAAAAAATAATGTTTATTAATTATTCAAAATTAATAAGCTTGCAAGCTAAATCTTGTAAAGTTAGATTACAACCTGTTTGGGTATGTAATAACTTAAAAGTTTCTTCTTGTAAAAAGAAAATTTTAAAAAATAACATATATATGAAAAAAGGAGGAGCCAATGTTTAGTGTTAACGATGTAAAAAATGGTATTACTTTTTTACTAGATGGCGAAATATTCACTGTACTTGAATTTTCTCACGTTAAACCTGGTAAAGGTGCTGCTTTCGTTAAAATGAAAGTTAGAAACTTAAGAACTGGTTCTAATACAGAAAAATCATTCAATAGTGGTACAAAATTAGAAAAAGCTATGATAGAAAAACATCCAATGCAATTTTTATATGCATCAGGTGATTCTTATAACTTTATGAATATGTCTACATATGAACAAATAGAATTAACAGCTGCTCAATTAGGAGATGAAGCTAAATTCTTAAAAGAAGGTTTAAATGTTGATTTAAGCTTTTACCAAGGTGAATTATTAGGTGTAATACTTCCAGATAAAGTTGAACTTGAAGTAACTCATACTGAACCAGCTGTAAAAGGAAATACTACTAATAATGCTACAAAAGATGCTGAATTAGAAACTGGGCTTATAATTAAAGTTCCATTATTTGTTGAACAAGGTGAAAAAGTAATAGTTTCAACTTCAACAGGTAAATACGATTCAAGAGCATAAAAAATGCACAATTATTGTGCAAAAATAGTAAAAAAATATCAAAAATGCACAGTATTTTTAAAATATTGTGCATTTTATTTACTTAGAAATTTTTTTATGATAAAATTTATTTGAAATTAATATTATATAAATAATCAAGTTTTTATTTAATACTATTAATATATATTAAAATAAAAATTATTTAAAGGCATATGAAAATTAATTGGTAGGAGAATTTATTTAGATATACTTTAGATAAATTCGACTTAGAGGTTGTTAGTGATGATAGCAAATAGCTTAGAAGTAAAAATCTAGATTTTTAGTTTAATATTAGAATGTATTATGGAAAAATGTGTGAAAATATTCAAAATATGTCGGAAAAATGTGTAAAGTAAAATTGAACAAGTCATAATTTTGTGATACATTTAATTGATAAATTAGTCAGTATAGGTATATTAGTGCCTGATTCTAACTATACTAAATTAAGTTATAGATATGAAGAGATATATAATGTATTTGTTGGAAAAGAAATCTAATTAAGAATGGAATTTATTTCATTCTTTTATTTACTTGAAAATTTTTTTATGATAAAATTTATTTGAAATTAATATT
>ERZ859923.729-NODE-729-length-16943-cov-1.921068_pt1 | contig 16943 bp, 10 predicted proteins | sample MGYA00510116_ERZ859923 | MGnify/ENA primary metagenome ERZ859923 (study PRJEB30046, sample SAMN00715168) | human gut metagenome | study: EMG produced TPA metagenomics assembly of the A metagenome-wide association study of gut microbiota in type 2... | reverse complement strand
CAAGTAATTTCACTGGGCGGAGTGTATTTCTCCGCCCTTTTTACGTTGGTTATTGACCGGGGCTGATATTTTTATATGATAATCCGGCAGCTGGCGTAATAATTTAAAAAGATTGAAGTGATTAGCCGAGACTGCTGAAAAATACATTATAATAATAATGCTTTTTTCAGTTGTTTCGGGCACTTCATCTTGTTGAAAACAATCGGATATACCGGCGGTGCAGGTTATGTCTGGTGAGAGATAATGATTATTGGCACCGCAGAAATGAGGAAAAGATGTATAAACAGTTTACTATGGAACTGGCCGGCAGAACTCTCCGTGTTGATATCGGAAGAGTGTGTGCACAGGCAAATGGTGCAGCATTGATGCATTATGGCGATACAGTTGTTCTTTCAACAGCAACTGCTTCAAAAGAGCCTAGAGAGGGAATTGATTTCTTCCCATTAAGTGTTGAATATGAAGAGAAGATGTATGCAGTAGGAAAGATTCCTGGCGGATTTAATAAGCGTGAAGGAAAGGCAAGTGAAAATGCTATTCTTACATCACGTGTTATCGACAGACCTATGAGACCATTATTCCCTAAGGATTACAGAAATGATGTTACATTAAATAATATGGTTATGTCAGTTGATACAGAGTGCCGTCCTGAGCTTCTTGCTATGCTTGGTTCATCAATTGCAACATGTATTTCTGATATTCCATTTGATGGTCCATGTGCAACTACACAGATTGGTCTTGTTGATGGTGAATTTATTATCAATCCGTCACAGTCACAGTGGCAGGATGGTGACCTTCAGCTTACTGTAGCATCTACAAAGCAGAAAGTTATCATGATTGAAGCTGGTGCAAATGAGATTCCGGAAGCAAAGATGATTGAAGCTATATATATGGCTCATGATATCAATCAGACAATTATTGAATTTATCGATAAAATAGTTGCAGAAGTAGGTAAAGAAAAGCATACATATGTAAGCTGTGCTGTTCCTGCAGAGATGTTTGAGGCTATGAAGCAGGTTGTATCTCCAGAAGAGATGGAAGTTGCTGTATTCACAGATGACAAGCAGACAAGAGAGAAGAATATTGATGCTGTAACTGAGAAGATGAAGGAAGCATTTGCAGATAATGAGGAATGGCTTGCAGTTCTTGGTGAAGCTGTTTACCAGTACCAGAAGAAGACTGTTCGTAAGATGATCTTAAAGGATCACAAGAGACCGGACGGAAGAGCTATTAACCAGATCAGACCACTTGCAGCTGAGGTTGATATTATTCCTAGAGTTCATGGTTCTGCAATGTTTACAAGAGGACAGACACAGATCTGTGATGTTGTTACTCTTGCACCTTTATCAGAGGCACAGAAGGTTGATGGTCTTGATGAGAATGTAACTACTAAGAGATACATACATCATTATAATTTCCCTTCATACTCTGTAGGTGAGACTAAGCCATCAAGAGGACCAGGACGTCGTGAAATTGGACATGGAGCATTAGCTGAGAAGGCACTTGTTCCTGTTCTTCCATCAGAGGAAGAGTTCCCATATGCAATCCGTACCGTATCCGAAATTTTGGAATCCAACGGTTCTACATCTCAGGGTAGTATTTGTGCATCTACCTTATCATTGATGGCTGCCGGTGTTCCGATTAAGGCACCAGTTGCCGGTATTTCCGTTGGTTTGGTAACGGGTGATACCGATGATGATTACTTGATTTTGACAGATATTCAGGGGCTTGAAGATTTCTTCGGCGATATGGACTTTAAAGTTGCCGGTACGAAAAAAGGTATTACTGCCATCCAGATGGATATTAAGATTCATGGTTTGACAAGAGAAATCGTGGAGCAGGCTATTGCAAGAACAAGAGAAGCCCGCCTTTACATCTTAGATGAGGTTATGGCAAAAGCAATTGCAGAGCCTAGAAAAGAAGTAAATGCTTACGCTCCAAAGATTAAACAGATTATGATTGACCCGGCTAAGATTGGTGAAGTTGTTGGTCAGAGAGGTAAGACAATCAACGCATTGATTGAGCGTACCGGTGTTAAAATCGACATTACCGATGATGGTGCTGTTTCCGTTTGCGGAACCGACAAAGAGGCAATGGACGAAGCACTCCGTCTCATCGAAATCATCGTAACTGATTTTGAAAAAGGTCAGATTCTTGAGGGAACAGTTGTCAGCATTAAAGACTTTGGTGCTTTCATTGAGTTTGCTCCTGGCAAAGAGGGAATGGTTCACATCTCAAATATTGCAAATCGCCGCATCAATCATGTGGAGGACGAGCTTACGCTTGGTGATAAAGTGAAAGTTATCTGCCTTGGCAAAGATAAGATGGGACGTATTAGTTTCAGTATTAAGGATGTTCCGGAAGAATAAGATAAGAAATATTAGGTATTGTAAGCTGCAAGCTGGTGAAAGCCGGCTTGTGGCTTTTTTTGAACCAATTTAAAAGGAGCCGGATTTCTCCGACTCCTTTAAGTATGTGTCCGCAAACACATACCCCAATTACTATCTATAATATACTATAAATAATAAAATATGCAAGAGGGTTAAATGTAATTTTTTAGGTGTGCTGCTTTTGGATAGAAGATGAGGTTTGCGTTGCTTTTAAAAAAAATACAAAGCAAAATGGACAGGATTATGATATAATCATTAAGTACAATTTTTGTTTTATTATTATTGAGTTAGAGGAGAATATATTAAGATGAGGAGTCGAAAGAAAAGGATAGCAGTTTTTCTTGTGGTTGCATTGTTTATTGGTATTGCGTGCCCATATAATCAAAGAGAAATAAAAGAGATGAAAGCAGTTGAAAATAATGTTTCTTATAAAGATGGAGATGAAATACAGCCGCTTTCTGTTGATTTGTCTGGGCAAAAAACGGTGGTGACGGGAGGTGACATAGTAATTGAAATGTCAGAGGAGATGCTTAATAGAGAAACGGCAAAATATTATTCTTCCGTTGAGTTTACCTATCAATTAAAGTTAAAAGATGAGCAATCAAGAGTTACGGAAAACGTGAGTGAAGAAGAATGGTATTATGATTACATTAGTTGTAGCATTGGATATCGAGAGACCTATCAGGAGACTACAGATTTTATGGCTGATAACGCTTCAAAAAACAAGCGTAAACAGCGTGTATCATTAGGTGAAATGAATTGTGTTAAGTGGGGGAAATATTTAAATGGTGAATTAAATCCATATAAATTTTATTTCCATATTTCGATTGCGAACTATTATCATAGTTCTAGGAATGCAAATTACTACTGGCCACGTGAAGTTGAAGAATTAGAAATAACATCTATAATGTTTATTCCTTATGAGAATGTACATTATGGTGAATCAACGCCATCGCCAATTCCGTCGACCACTCCCGTAAAAACCATGCCTACGCCATATCCGACAAGTTCGTCGGGTATTGATAAGTCTTATAAGACGGGGGCAGTAAGAAATTATCAAGTGGATTTATTACGTTATCAAACAAGCTTTCATAAAAATTGGATTTATTTTGATTTAAAGGACGAATTAAATGAGAATTGGTATCGGGTGGAAAATTATAAGGAAGTAAAAATTCGATACCGGATTCAATATAAAGATAAGGAAGAAAATTCTTGGGGAAATAACATAATGGATTCGATTAAATTTGTTATACAAACCAATTTAGAAGAACTAGATGGATATTCAGATGCAGTAATTAACTATAAAGGTCTAGAAGCAAATAAGCCATTGTATCAATATAGACCATGTGAGAAAAAAGAATTGGAAGCTGTCATGCCGCTTTCTTTTACATATACAACAGGGTGGGGGCAGGAAATCGAACATGCGATTCCAATTGTGGGAATTACGATACAACCATTAACGACGTGGCCAGAAGATTTAGATTCTCTTACGGTTACCGGAATTGAATTTGTGGCAAAAGAGGGAGCGATTTATCCAAGTGCTCCTCCAACACCAAGTATGACACCTACTGCAGCTACATCAACAAAAACTCCGCAAACAAGGAGTACAAATGCACCATCAATCCCGCAAAAAGTAACAAATCTTAAGCTAAAAGCGGGAAAGAAAAAGCAGATTAAGATTTCTTGGAACAACCAAAAGCAGGCAGATGGTTATGAGGTTTACCGTTCAACGAAAAAGAACAAGGGCTACCAAAAGATAGCAGAAGGTTTCAAGAATAACTGCAGTTTTACAGATTCAAAAGTAAAGTATGCCAAAAATTATTATTATAAAGTGCGTGCTTATTACTTAAACGGGAAGGATTATCAGTATGGTGTTTTTTCGGATGTAAAGAAACTGATGTTGAGACGAAAAGCACCGGAATTCAATCTAAAAAGGAAAGTAACAACGGATGGAATCCATTATATAAGTATTCGGTTAAAAACATGTTCTGACCCATATTTGCAAATGTGGGTTCGGTTTGGAAAAAAGAAATACAAGAAAATTCCTTTATCCAAACACAAGATTAAGAAGAATACTGTATTAAACTTTAAGTACACACCTGGAAAGGGAAAGATAAGCTTTCGGATTCGAAGCTACCGGGTGCAAACCAAAAAAAGAGTGTACAGTAAGAGTAAAACAAAAAGGATTTAGTAAACCATGGGATACGAATTAACAAAAGGAACAAAACTAAATAATCGTTATGTGATTGAGTGTACACTTGGCAGTGGTGGCTTTGGAACAACCTACAAGGCAATGGACACTTTAATTGATGTTCCGGTGGCGATTAAAGAGTATGAAAACAGCAGTGAAAAAGACCGGAAAGTAGCACAGCGTGAAGTGAAGATGGCTGCTCGTTTTTATGCACTGGATGGAATTGCCTCTGCCCGTGACTTTTTTGTTGTTGATTCGATTTCATATATTGTAATGGAATATGTTGAGGGCGAGAGCCTGAAAAAACATGTTAGAAATTATGGGACGATGAAGGGAGAAGATGTTCTTACAAAATTAAAACCTGTGATAGAGTCTCTCTGCGTGATACATAAAGAAGGAATTATTCACCGTGATATTAGCCCGGATAATTTAATGGTGACAAAAGGTGGAAGTATTCAGCTTATTGATTTTGGTGAGGCAAGAAATTTTGAAGAACAGAGAAACAAGGAATTAACGCTTGTTTACAAGCGTGGCTATGCACCAATTGAGCAGTGCAGGCAGCGAGGAAAACAAGGAGCGTTTACCGATGTTTATTCGCTGTGTGCGACCATATATTTTGCGATTACCGGAATTGACCCGGATGATTCGGTTGAACGAATGATTGCGGACCATATGAAGCCACTGCATGAATTTTATGGTACAGGCTTGAGTGAGCATGAAATTCACGTGATTGAGCGAGGACTTTCCGTTGATGCGAAAGACCGGTTCCAAACAATGGATGAATTGTTTGAAATGCTGTATGAGAAAAAAGAGTTATCAGAATTTTCAGGTAAAGCAAATGCTGATAAAGGAAATACAACATATCATCCTTTTAATACGGCTCATATTATGCGTGAAATCGATGATTTTTATGATAAGAAGAAAGGACGCAAAAAAGGAAGAACTGCTTCCAAAATATTTATAGCAGGTTTGATTGCGGTTCTGCTTGTGGTCGTTATTTCTGTCTTTCAAAACAAATCGGAAATAAACAAAAGACCGGTGGTGGCTGCCCCTCAAACAACAATGCCGGCGACAAGTGTACCAACGCCAACAGTAACACCATTTACTGTTACAATTGAAAATTATGTCGGGTTAGAAAAAAAGGCGGCAGTAGAAAATCTGAAGAAATTAAAAGACGAAGGTTTGACCGTGCGTTTCCAAACAAAATACAGCAAAAAGGCGAAAGGTACGGTGATTGAACAGAATATTCCGGCAGGGGAAACGTATTCCGATGTATCGAAAAAAACGCTGCGGCTTACAATTAGCAAAGGAAAGAAAAAAATTGTTGCTACGCCGAAACCGACAGCTACGCCGAAACCGGTGCCAAAGAAATCAAAAGTTAAATTTAATGGTGACTTAGATTCACTGTCATAACAGGAGAACATAATGGAAGAGGAAGAAAAGAGACGTATTTTTCATGAAATGATGCAAAAGTGTTTTATGAAATGCGACCGTTTCATGATTGAAAAATGGAAAACAACTGAAAAACCACTCAGTCAAGTAATTGAGGATGAGGTTAGGCAAAATGCTTATTATAACTTTTATGATAAAGTGTCAAAGGCAAAAATCGCCTCACGTCCAACCATTCAAAAATGGTTTGGTATTCATGGACAGTCGATGCCAAAAAGAGAACAGATTATTCATCTGGCATTTGTCTGTCAGTTTTCAGTGGATGAAACAAGAGAATATTTTATGTATGCTATTTCTGAACACGATTTTCAGGTGAATGATTATCACGAGATGATTGCTTTGTACGGTTTGGAAAATCATATGACTTATGAGCAGTATAAGGAGATGGTTGCTTATTTTGAACAATACAGCGATTGGAATGTGCCTGTTCGGCAGACGGCACACACGGACGAGATTTTAAGGCGTTATGAGCCGGTAAAAAATCTTGACACAAAAGAATTTCTTGTGTGGATGCGAAAAAACGAAGCATTATTTAAAGGCTACAGCATGACAACCTATCAAAATTATATGGCATTGTTAGAGAAAGCACTGGCTTTTTTCAGAAAAGATATCAAACAATGTTTGTTTACTGCCTTAGAAGATGTCGGATTTTTTTCTTGGCTGAAAAACAATGACATTAAGGAAGAAGACTACGGAAAAGAAATACGGCGTTTTATAAAGAATCAGACCCGGTTGGTAAAAAGCCCGTTATCCAAAGAAAAAGTGAAAGAAATACAATTTTTGACGAAGATGGCATATAGTCCGCTTCGCCGTGTCTCGGATTTGATTGTAGAAATTTATGATGGTATTCATTTTCCACATACACGGTTTGGAGATATGAAGCGGAATTTGCTGCAAAAAGAAATTGGTGCAGTGGATGCGAAATATATTTCTGATATTAGTTCGATTGCTAAGCAAAAAGAAAAGGAAATGCGGCTTTTGCAGGCGTATACCAAGTGTCGAACCGGTAAGACGGATGGCGAAACAAAATTACAGGAATTGGAGAAAGAAATTCGTAAACAGCGTCAGCGCACGCATAACATACGTCGTGCAGATTTGCTTGTCCTGATTCATTATGTGGTTTTGAAACAGTCAGGAGAGGAGTCGCCGGAAGTCGTGAAAAAGGAATTTGTAGCGATGGCAGACAGCATACTGAATTTATGCGGTATGCGTCCGATGGATGATAAATACCCATTAGATTATTTACTGCTACAGTGCTTTGGAAGTGTTGATGTGTATACGTTGACGGATGTTTTGGAATAGATGTGAGATAGGAAAGACGGCGGTGAGCCGTCTTTTTTGTGTGCAAAAAAAAGAAAGGGGAATGGACAAGTGGGTGGTATGATAGGAGTAAGTTTTGAAGAAGGGAAGGTGTTATTTATGAAAATCTGTGTCCATTGTGGAAATGCAATGAATGACGAGGCAAAATTCTGTGTAAATTGTGGAACCCAGGCAAATGGATATAGCAATTACACGTATCAATCGCAGCAAAATCGCAATTTTTTTGATAATCGCCAAATGCTTAGGCAAAATATTGGAACAAGAGAAATGGTTAGTGGAATTATTTGGATTTGCGTTGGTGGAATACAAACATTAATATCTATTTTTGCATTTTGGTATTTGATATTTGTTGGTATTTGGAATATAGTATTTGGAATTAAGCGAGTAAATAAAAAAGACAAACTGTTATATATGTCAAATGATGAGATTTATAATGACTATTCGAGTCGTTTATCATCTATTATTGTTTTCCTGGTGTTAAATGTACTTTTTGGTGGAATCATAGGTATTGCAGGAGCAATTTACGATTTGGTTGTTAGAAATTATGTGATACAAAACATTCAACAGCAAAAGACATATATAGGTAATGGAATGCCGTCAAACAACCAAGTTTCATATCAGCCAATGAATCAAAGTCATGAATATATAAATAAACATCTGGATGAAACAAACAATACATTTATTGCACAAGAAGAAAAAAATCCAGACAATATAGATAAAAAAGCTACTGATGCGATTCAACCGTTACTAACACGTGCAAATATGTTCTTGGAAGATGCTAATTGGGAGAAAGTAGAACAATATACGGAAAGAATTTTGGATTCTTATCCTGAATGTGCGGAAGCATATTTGCTTAAATTAATGGCTCAATTACGTGCGCAAAATATATATGACCTGATTAAACGCGATAATGGTTTTGAAAATAATATAAATTTTCAAAGATTTTTACAATATGCAGATGAAACAAATGCAGAACAGGTAAAACTTTTAAAGTATGAGCCTATTTACATAAGAGCTGTAGAACTTTTAAAATATGCGAAAGGAGAAGGAGCCTGTAATGAAGCAAAGAAAATGTTTCGAACGATTCCTGAGTATAAGGATGCAAATGAGCAAATAAAGGAATGTGAAATAAAAAAGGAAAAGCTAAAAGAAGAAAAGTACTATGACTTAGTAAAAAAATTTAATGGGGCACGTACAAGTGATGACTACATAAATATTCTATTTAAATTTTATGAATTACAAGATTATAAAGAGACTTCTGATTATATTTCGGAATGCGAAAAGAATATTGCTTATATTAATGCAATCAATGAAATAAGATATAGCAGTAATGTTGTAGCTCTTGAAAAGACAAAAAAATTATTTTTGGGATTTGCCGGTTTTAAGGAATCCAACAAGTATATTGAAAAAATTGATGAAAAAATTTTAATGTTGAAAAAACGTAATAAAAGAATAAAAACGATAATTATTATTGCACTTATTGCTGTGTTTGTACTGATTGTAGTTAAATTAACAAGTTCATTTTTGTATTATCGTTCAGATGATTATAAACTGCTAAAAGCAAAAGAGTTTATGGCGAATGAACAGTATTCACAAGCAATGGAGTACTTGAATGATATGGAAGATAAAAAAGTGGCAAATCAACAAATTAAAAAAATACAATGCAAGGAGGCCAAAAGTTATTTTGAAAAAGAGGAATATGATAAAGCAATTGCGATTTATCACAAATGGGGAGAAAAAGAAGAAGAGAGAAAGGTGATACAACAAAAGGCGTTAATGTTATTATATGAAAATAAGTTTACGGAAGCAATAAAACTCTATGAGCAGATAAAGGATGAGGATAACCTTATTTTGGCGTATGATAGACTGGCTAGATATTATCGTGATTCTGGTGAATATGACAAGGCAATAGAAATTTATAATAAAATTGATTCTGAAGAGGGAAAAGAATCAGTATATGAGTTTCAGGCATATAATTTGATTGACCAAAAGCGATATGATGAAGTTGAAAAATTGTATAAGTACATTAAAGATGAAAATATTTTAAAGGATATACAAGAAGAAGTGTGTAGACAAAAAACTGAAAACTGAGGAGGATTTTTATGATATGTAAATATTGCGGAACACTTGTTTCCGACGAAATGAAATTTTGTACGAACTGCGGTAAAAAAATGGAAAGAAAAACAAGCTATTGTACTAATTGCGGGAATATAATTAATTTTAATTCAAAATTTTGCAATATATGCGGAGCACCAACTATTATTGCGGAAAAGATGAAAAAATTACGAGTAAGTAAGGTGTATTCGTTAATTATGTTAGCAATTACGGCACTTGTTGTAGCTTTTGTGCCCTCAGTTACCTTAAGTGGGAGTGATATAGCAGACAACATATTTTACAGTAACGCAAATCAGGTTAGAGTAGCAGTTGATCATGGCGCAGTGGGAATTATATCTGAATGGCCTAATTTTCATGCAGCAAAAGCTATTCTATTGCCTTTATTATTAGTTAGCCTCGGTATTCTTGTAATATCGGCAGGGCTGCATTTTATTAATAGGTGGTGGCCGGCGATGATTCCGGTAGTGGTATTTGCAGGCATTGTTATATTTAGTGATTTTTTGCTTTACAATTCATTGCGTGACCAGTGCAAACATTTTGGATTCGGATTCTTACTGCATATTATATGTATTGTTTTACTGGCAGGCTCCTTTTCATTAAACCGTTACCGGACAAAAATGCGGCAAGATGCAGTTTCTAAAGGAATGCGATATAAAATGCAAAAACCTGAGATAATTGCAATTATTGGTGTGGCGTGTTTTGTTGTTGCTGCAACTGTGTTTTCTATTGTTAAATATACGCATAAGTACACGGAATATTTTCTGGAAACTCCACAAGCATTTTATACAGACCGGATGGAAGCTGTAAAACAATGTGCCAAAGAAGTTATACAATTGAAAATACCAAGCGAAGATGATATTTCTGAATACCGGGTGATGGATTACGAAGGTGATGGGAATGGAAGGTATGTTGTGCTTATGGGTAAAGATGGATATAGCGAATATTATTATGCGGTGTGTATCAAGGCAGTAGATATATATACTGGTTATTATCACTACAGCGATAATGTGAGTAGTGGTTATAATCCTGATTACGTTATGGATGAAGCAAAATCAAAAGATTGGGGGGAAGAAAATTATGATGCAGTGGATTATGAGCAAGAGTTAAAAAAGGGGGACAGGGTACCATATAGTTGGAGTTCTAATTATGTCGGATAAAATATAGGAAAGAAAGGAAAAGTATAGTGATAAATTAACACTATATCGGAGAAAAATATGAGAAGAAAAACAATAGCTATTTTATTATGTTTTGCGGTGATAGCCGGATTGATTCCTAACAAGGAAGTGATGAATGTAACGGCTAAAGAAAAAAAGGTGTATTCTAAATCGGTAGTGAAGGCGAATAATTATTCGGATTACGAGGAAATTAAAACGCCGGAAGATATGGACAAATTAAATTATGTAGTAGATGGAAAATATTGCTTGTCTGCAGATATTGATATGTCCGAATATGAGGGGACTTATAAGCCGGCGGAAGGTTTTCGTGGTGTGCTGGATGGAAGGGGACATACAATTAAAAATTTACATTCGGTAGTGTTTGACAGTATCGTTGGTTCTGCTACCGTGAGAGATTTGAAAATAAAAAATTCAAATATAGGAAGTGATGATTATGGTAAAGGGTTCCTGATTAATACAATTGATTTTGCGTATGATGGTCTTAAAGGGAAAATATTAATAGAAAATGTTGACGTAGAAGGGAAAGCAGATGTATCAAAATATCAGAAAGGAGAAAGTGGTTCATTTGCCGGAATATGTTCTTATGTAGATATTCATAAGGAAACGCAGAGTGTAAAAATAAATAATTGCAGCGTCAATATTAAGATGTCAACAGATACAGGTAATGATGTAATTTATTATGGAGGAATTATAGGCGGAACAACACATAATTCAAAATCAACATTAGAAATCAGTAATTGTGTTTCGCTAGGCTCGATAAAAAGTTCTAATATAAGCAATATGGACAGTATGGTAGGTGGAATTGCAGGAAAAGCTGACTATGTTAATATTACCAATTGCTATGCTGATATGGAATTAGAAGGTAAATATGTCGGTGGCCTCGTTGGATATGCAGAAAATGTAATGATTGAAAATTGTATGTCCAAAAGTTATGTAAATGGTTCTTGTGTTGGAGGTTTGGTTGGATGCGGAAATGAAGTAAGTCAGCAGTATATTATATCAAGTGTTTCATTAGAAGAAAAAATTAGGGGTACACAATTTGCTGGAACAGTAATTGGAAAGTCGTATGCAATGATAACTATAAAAAATGTGTTTACATACTCAAAATTATATGACGAATTAAATCGAACTTATCTAACAGATAAACAGGGAACTGCGTTGAATTCAATGCAGCTAACCGAGCAAAGTGCATTCCCGGGACTAGACTTTACGGATACATTTGCATGTGTTCCCGGTGTCAATGGCGGAAAAATTTTGCTAAAGAAATTAGGTAAATATTTTGTGACCGATAGTCCAACAATTGAAGTTAAGAATGTAAACGAAAATGAAAAAAGAATTATTATGCATAGTGATGCTTCAAGTGCGAAAATTTATTATTCAAATAAGGATGATGAAGTCACAACAAGTTCAACTTTGTATACAGTGCCATTTTCAATTTATGGAACTACTTATTTCAAATTAATTGCTGTTGCCGATGGTTACGGTGCAAGTGCACCAACAGAAATGACAGTAAAGTTTCAGGTTTCAAAACCTACGGTAAGTATTGAACAGGGAAATTATAAACAAGCACTATCAATTCAGTTGTCTTGTGGTACAAAAGGGGCAGTAATTTATTATACAACGGATGGAAGTTCTCCTACTACCGGCTCAAAGAAATATACGGGGACGCCAATAGTGTTCGATAGTAATGGTACTTATACAATTAATGCTATTGCAGTAAAAAGCGGCTGGGTAAGTAGTGAAGAACTAGTTAAGACTTATAATATTAATTTGTCAGAAGTATCAAGGCCGACAAATACTCCAACCGGATCTGAGGAATACGGTAAAAACGCCGACAGCCAATATGAACAGCGGAACTTATCATGGAGCTGTTGTTGTAAATTTAAATTGTGATACAAGTGGTGCAACAATTTATTACACAACTGATGGCTCTATGCCAACTATTTATTCTAATGAATATTTGGGACTTCCTATTTTGTTTAATCAGAACGGCAAATTTACTTTAAGGGCAATTGCTGTAAAAAATGGCATGAAAAATAGTGCGGAATTGGCAGTAGTGTATAATATTGAGGATTTAAACGCAGACAATTCTTCAGGGGATGCTGCGGATAATGAATGGTCTTGGGATGATGATAGTGATGCTGCGGATAAGCAAACAAATAACAAATCATCTGCGAAGGCCGTCAAGGTAAAAAAGCCAGGCAAAGTTCACAGTGTCAAAGTGAAAAAGAAAAATGCAAAGAAAGTGACTACGAAATCACGATACACTTTGTCTTGGAAAAAGGTGAAAGGTGCAACTGGTTATGAGGTCCAGCTATATAATTATTCTGCATATCGAAGGACATGTACAATAAAGAAAAAAACGATTAAAACCCAAAAGAGTTCTTTGAAAAACAGAAAATTATATTGGTATATTGTTTTGTCAAGGGCACCTGAATTTGCATTAACCGGAAAAGTACGCGTCCGAGCGTACAAGAAACAAAAAGGAAAAACTGTTTATGGAAAATATTCGGGCTGGAAATCTATAGCAACGAAAAAACAAATCAAAGAGTTTATGAAATATAATTAATGTAGATTGAGTTTATACAGAAAGGATGACATTTATGAAAATGACAGCAGAAGAATGCAGAAATAAATTAAATGAGTTTAACTTCTCATGTGGCTATAGAAAATATGATGAGAATGTATATTATCATATCTGTAGTATCCTAAATGAAAAGGGGAAAGTATGTTGTGGAAAATTAGATTTGGAAGATAAATCGAGCAAACATATTATCACCCAAACCTATCTTGAAAATTTAAGTATGTTAGAGAATACTCTTTTTACATATGGAATTATTTCTAATGGTAATCATGGTTTGGATTTATTAGATATTTATAATGAGAATCACAGAGATGATATGATAGACTACGGGCCTTTTGATGAGGATAAAAGGGTTATGCTTGTATTTGATTCGCCAAGTAATAAATTAGAGGACTGTTTTGGCTATGATGTTCTTAATCAAAACATTGAAGAACTACTTAAGCATAATGAACCAGTAGGGGAGTATCTCTGTACTCATTTGTGGCGTTCCCTTGATTTACAGGATGATTGTAAAAATGTAGAACGCTTGACAGGACAAAAAGATTATGGACAGATGATTGTATCTTTTATGAACAAGCATCAATTAAAAAATGTGTACACGACAAATTTGTTCCGATATGAGATTACATCAGCAAATGAAGAAAAGTATGTACCATTTGCAGAATTAAATCGGAGTGGCTGTAAGCATGTAGTAGACGATGTATATAAGAAAATATTCTTGGAGGAAATTGCGTTATTTCAGCCACATACAATTGTAGCAGTTGGAACAGAAGTTTATAATTTTTTGAATAACAAAGAAAATTGGGATTTACTGTTAGAAAGATATACAGATAAAGAGGATGAACCGAAATTAACCTGGGTATATCATCCGGCAGGACGTGTTTCAAAAGAAAAGAAAGCTGCTCGTTTTGATGAAATTGTAAAAGATATTTAATATTAGCTCCCCCTTTGCTCCTTCCCCAACCTATGTTATACTGGGAGAAGACAAAGGGGGCTTTTTATGTCTAAAAAAATTGCGCTTACAAACATGGACATTGTCTGGGAAGATAAAGAAGCAAATAAGTTTCAGTGTGAGGAAATGATAAAGGAAGCAGCGGATGAACACGCTGACATCATTTTGTTTCCGGAGATGACATTGACCGGATTTTCCCTCCGGGTTAAAGAGATGGCAGATTATCATGAGGAGACAATTGCATATTTTTCGGCTCTAGCTGCAAAATATTCTATAATGATTGGTTTTGGTTATATTACCATGCCAGATGAGTTTGGGCGAAATCATTTTTGTTTTGTTGATGAAAACGGAAGTGTGCTTGCCGACTATGAGAAAATCCATCCATTTACGCATGGTGGTGAGACAAAGGCGTATCGAGGAGGCAGTGAAATTTGTCATATTTCCGTGGACGAAATGCACCTTGGTATGGCAGTCTGCTACGATTTGCGTTTTCCTGAAATGTTTCAGCAGATGCCGATTGACACAAATGTTATCTTTTTGATTGCAAACTGGCCGGAGAGCCGCATCAGGCAGTGGTATTCTCTGCTTACGGCGAGAGCGATTGAAATGTCCTCGTATGTGGTAGGCGTAAATCGAACGGGAGAGGGAGATGGAATCCAATATACAAAAAGTTCGGCTGCCTATGCACCGGATGGAAGCATGATTTCGCCGGACTCTAAAAAATGGAATGACTATGTAACGCTTGACTTTTCAAAAGAGGTATTTCAAAAAACGATTTTTTCAAGAAGCGACAGACGACCGGAATTTTATCAGGGATAAAATTTTATGATTTAGGAAATACTGTTTCGTATCAAATGGAAGTCAAAAATGACAGGAAAGATGAGGGCGAAACAGATGGAACAGGATGCAGTAAAAGAATATGGCATGGTAATGAATGAAGGAATCTTGACGTTATCTATTATTGGGGAGATTGAGGGACATGACTGCTTATCACAAAATGCCAAAACAACCAAATATGAGCATATTTTGCCGATTTTAGCAAGGGCAGAGCAGGACGAAAATGTAAAGGGAATTTTGTTTCTTATGAATACCGTCGGTGGTGATGTTTCATGCGGACTTGCATTGGCGGAAATGGTTCACTCCTTAAGTATGCCGACAGTTTCTTTAGTCATTGGGGACAGTCATTCGATTGCTGTTCCGCTTACCGTGGCGGCAGATTATTCTTTTATTGTTCCGTCGGCGACGATGATTATCCACCCGGTTCGGATGAATGGCATGGTACTGGGAACGCCACAGACGTATCGTCAGTTTCAACAGATTCAGGATAGAATTATTTGTTTCGTGGCAGAGCATAGCCGCATTTCCAAAGAAAATTTAGAAAAGTTAATGATGAATACGAGTATGCTGTCCAAAGATTTAGGAACCGTTTTGGTTGGAGAGGATGCGGTGATGGCCGGACTTGTTAATGAGGTTGGAGGAATTGATAAGGCTTATCAGAAACTGCGGGGGTTGATGAATAAATAAACATTTGTTCGATAAAACACTTGCGGGAAAAAGCGATTCAGTGTATAATATAATTTCAGTACGCTGCGAATCAATTAGCAGATATCGTACATGTTAGTTGTGTCTGGGGAGGATTTTATGGCTACAAAGAAAACAACAAAAAATACGAAGAAGCGTGGACGTCCGGCATCGAAATCAAATACGAAACGGACGGCTTCTTCGAGAAAGAATACATCGAAAAAGACAAAGCAGGCAAGCCCATTGGCAAGAGAGATTGTGTTTCTTGCTCTTTTTGTGTTTGCCATTTTGTCACTGCTTAGTTTGTTCCAAATGTGCGGCGTGTTTGGCAAAGGGTTAAGTGCCTTGCTGTTTGGACTGCTGGGAGCACTGGCGTATGTTTTTCCGGTTTATTTGGTTGTGACTGCCGGTTTGTATCTGGCAAATGCGAAAAATCAGAGACTGCGCCACAAGGTCTGGTATAGTGCCGGCATTTACTGGAGTGTGTGCGGATTATTTCAATGGGTGGTAAATGACCCTGTGCAGAATGTATGGGAAGTCTATACCGTCTGTGCTGAAAATCACGGTGGTGGTGGCTTCTTTGGCGGCATTTTATCTTTTGAACTGGCACGTGTGCTCGGAAGAGCAGGTTCTTTTATTGTGATACTGGCGCTGTTTTTACTGTTCTTTATGCTGTTAAGCAAGAAACTCATTTTTTCTTCCATTCAGCAGATGTATAAAGAGCGTGAGACGGATGAAGATTATTATTATGAGGAACCGGAACCGGTGTATTCTCGTGGAAGACAGATGAGCACCTATACATTTGATAAAGAAGAAACGTCAAAAGCAAAGCCAAAGAAAGAGCCGAGAAAGAAACGGACAAAGAAAGCAGAAGCAGATATTCCGGAAGATAAGAATAAACTTCCTCAAAAAGAAATTAAACCGGAAGCACAGATGGAAGAAGTGGTACCGGAAGTACAGGATTTGTCGGAAATCAATATTATCCGTGGCGGAGAAGAGCCGGTTAGAGAATCAAGTGTTTACGAAAAAGAATTAGAAGAAAAATTTGGTGCATCAAAGAAAACACAGAGCGAACCAAAAACACCTACAAAAACAGATACGGTGGATGAGCCGGTGAAACAAAAGAAAGAACCGGTTAAGATAACCAAAGAAGATAAAAAAGAAATGGATGCGGTACATAAGGATTTATCAAAGGCTGCGACGGAACAGATTCCGTATCGTTTTCCTTCGCTTGATTTGCTGAACAAGC
>ERZ859923.728-NODE-728-length-17020-cov-3.711583_pt1 | contig 17020 bp, 15 predicted proteins | sample MGYA00510116_ERZ859923 | MGnify/ENA primary metagenome ERZ859923 (study PRJEB30046, sample SAMN00715168) | human gut metagenome | study: EMG produced TPA metagenomics assembly of the A metagenome-wide association study of gut microbiota in type 2... | reverse complement strand
AATTGGGGTTGATGAGGTTTTCCGGCATGTACTGATGACCGAGGTCGCACTCGTCGGCGTATGCCTTTTCGCTCTGGCAGCCGTCCACCGGGCACTTTCCTATTACCTGTCTGCCGTTGAGAAAGCAGCCCGCCTTCTCATCGTAGAACTGCTTTGTGCTGATACGGTGCAGGTGTCCGTTTTTATATAATGTGCGGATAAACCAGTCGGATACCTTGTTGTGTATCTCGGCTGTTCTTCCAAGTCCGGAAGCTCCGAATATATTCAGACTTATCATGTAGTCGTCGAGGGTCTTTTTCTGAGCCTTGTGGTTTTCCTCAACAAAGTCGTGGATAGTTCCCTTGAAGCCCTGCTCGGCGACCAGCTTGCGGTAGCTCTCCGCGATAGGGGAGCCGTAGCAGTCCGTGCCGGATACGAAAATTACATTTTCGTCGCCCAGCCTGTCGCGCAGGAATCTTGCGTATACGTCGGCAAATACGAACACGCCGCCGATGTGCCCGAAGTGCAGCTTCTTATTTCCGTAGGGCATTCCTCCGGTGATTATAGCGCGCTTGGGGAACTCCGGACGGGGTGCCTCGTGCTTTACAAATTCCTTTTTCTCTTCGCTCATTGTGTCAGTTTCCTTTCTTGTGAAGGTTATCCGTTTCCTTTCCATAGGCCGCCCTCAAAAGCCTTGTGTGAGCGTAGGCGTGCGCTTTGCATATCACATCGGTTTTCAGGGGTTTTCCGTATTTTATCCGGATTTATTTATAATCTATATGATACCACATAATTGCAAAAAAATCAAGACCAGTGCAATAAAAATGCGTTTTGCCTATTGACAAAGCTGCTATTGTATGGTATAATAACTGTGCCAATACAGATAATACAGTTAATACAGAGCAGTACACGCCGAAAGGAGGAGTGAAAATGCTCAACATAAGGCTGGAGGGGAAGCTGCCCATCTATGAGCAGCTATATAATGGCATATCCCGGCTGATTTTCTCCGGGGAGATGGAGCCGGACGAGCGGCTTCCGGCGGTGCGGGAGGTCGCGAAGCAGTTCGGGATAAACCCGAATACAGTTCAGAAATCGTACTCGCAGCTTGAACAGGCGGGGCTGATATACTCGATACCTGCAAAGGGAAGCTATGTTTCCGGCGGCGGGGACGCAGCCGAGGCAGTCAGAAAAGAAGCCGTGCGGAAGGCCGGGCGTGAGCTTCGCAGCGCATACGATGCAGGGGTCAGCCTTGCGGAGATAGAATCCCTGGCACGGCAGATATGGTCAGGGGAGGCTGGAGAGGCTGGAGAAGTTGGAGAAATCGGGGAAACTGGTGAAAGGACGGGTGGTAATCAATGATCGAGGTAAAGAATGCGGTAATGCGTTTCGACGATAAAAACGCGCTTGACGGCGTGTCCCTCACTATTCCGGAGGGCTGCGCATACGGCCTGCTGGGTTCTAACGGAGCCGGAAAATCAACGCTGCTCCGGGCGCTTTCCGGGATTTACAGGCTCAGCAGCGGAGAGCTTTTCATAGACGGCGAGCCGGTGTACGACAACGCGAAGGTGAAGGAGCGCGTATTCTTCATCAACGATGAAACGGTGCAGTTCAACAGCATGACCCTTACTGAAATGAAGCAGTACTACAAGAGCTTTTACGGCACGTTTTCCGAGGAGCTCTGGCAGAAGCTCTACAGCGCGCTGAATCTTCCGCTGAAAAAGCGGCTGAACACCTTCTCAAAGGGTATGAAGCGGCAGGCGGCGGTGATATGCGGGATCGCGTGCAGAACTCCGTATCTGTTCCTTGACGAGGCTTTCGACGGGCTTGACCCCACTATGCGCATAATCGTCAAGCAAATGCTCATCGACGCTATGGTAGATTCCAGGCTGACCGTAATTTTCAGCTCCCACAATCTCGGGGAAATAGACGAATTCTGCGACCGCGTGGGACTTCTCCACGGCGGGAAGGTAGTGTTCGACCGCGAACTTGACAGCGTGAAGGGAAGCGTGTTCAAGATCCAGACGTCGTTCCCGGAGCCGGTCACGAAGGAGCAGCTTTCCGCGGACGGCGTGGATATCCTCCATGTCGAGGAAAACGGCAGCGTAATGCACATCATCGCACGGGGCGACCGCGAAAAGGTCAGAGCGGCGGTGGAGAAGCACTCCCCGAGGCTGTACGACGAAGTTCCGCTTTCGCTGGAGGAGATATTTGTTTACGAAATGGAGGTGCTCGGCTATGACAGCTCAAAACTCGGCAAATAAGAGCGTTTTCTACAAATTTCTGCCGTACTATCTGAACAAGGTGAAGTACCTCAGACCGCAGCTTATCATGAGCGTTATTTTCAGCGTGCTCAGCTATCCGGCGCTCATGCTCATCATCAATATTTTATGTCCGGTGGAGCGAGAGCTCATTGAACTTAGCCAGTATATCAGCGACCCGACTCCGGAGCAGTACGAAATGAATATGGCGCTCCTGGATAAGAGGAGCCTGCTGTATTCGCTGCTGATCGCTGAGATCATAATCGGGGTCCTCAGCCTTGTGGGGCTGTTCATTTTCACGTTCGTGACTACTCTGCGCAGCTTCCGATACCTTCACAACAAGTCGGTGGTGGATATGGATATGTCCCTGCCGATAAACCACAACACGCGGTTCTTCGGCGACCTCGCGGCGGTGTTCACAGTGAACATTCTGCCGCACTTCATTGCGATACTTCTGGCGCAGATACTTCTGCAGTTCGCCGACCTGTCGGCGTTCGACACACAGGGCGAGATCCAGGCGATAGTTGAAGCGATGATGGGACCGATGGCGTTCACGGGACTTTTCATGTGCATAATGGAGATCGCGATAACGCTGCTGCTGATATCTTTCTGCGGCAGGCTTGCGGAGGCGTGCATTTACCCGATACTCATCAACTTTGCGATACCTGTCATTCATCTGATGACGATAAACCTCGTTGAGAGCGGCGTGTACGGCGCTGTGCTTTACCCCTCGGCGATATCCACCGCTGTGGGTTCGGCGTATCCGATAACCGCTTCCTCTCCGCTTGGCATGATGATCATGACGCTTTATTCGATGATGTCAATTGGCTGCAAGGGCAGCGTCAGCGACTGCGGGCCGATTTTCCGTCCGGAGTTCGGCATTCCCGCCCTGCTGGTGACCCTTGCGTGCTTCGCCGGGGCGTACTTCCTGATAAAATACCGCCGCGCTGAGCGCGTTGGAATGCCCTACGTCTATAAGGGAATGGGGCTTGTTATCCCTGGCATCGTGATCTTCGCGATAACCGTACCGGTATCCTATTTCATTTCCATCAACGTGCGCGGGCAGGAAGACACGATGGATTACTACAACTTCACGCAGAACAACATTCCCGGTATGATAATCGGCACGATAATCAGCACGTTCATTTTGTATATCATCATGGAGCTTATCAGCGGGCGGAATTTCCGGAAGTTCGGGCTTTCCGTGGCAAAATGGGCGGGGACTCTCGCTGCGTGCGCGCTGATATGCCTCGGGCTGAATATGTCGAACGGATTCGGCGCGGCGTATTACGTCCCGAACCCGGACAGAGTGGCTTCGGCTTCCATGTCATACTATGACTCAAATTCATTCGGCGAGGAGTACCGCACGTCAAGCCTTACCAAGAATCAGTTCACGATCAAGGGCATCGGCGGAGATGATATTCTTCAGACTATCAGGGAAGTGCACGACGAGATACCCAAGAACAACGGCGACGGTGCGAGCGATGGGAAATATGTGAGCTTCTACTATGTGATGAAGGACGGCACTCAGCTTGAGCGGCGCTATTCCGTCAGCAGTGAGCTTTTCGGGGAGATACGCCGGAAGATGGTGACCCCGGAGGGATGGTATTCCTCGTTATTCTCGCTGGACGAGAACATACTGCTGAACGAGGGCTACAGTGTCAACCGTATCTGGATGAACGATATTGCCAAGTACGGAAACAACAAGCTTTTTGACGCAATCAGGCAGGACTGCCAGAAGATAAACGTTGATTTCATTGAGAATGAACCAGCCTGGAAATATACCGACCTGTATTACGATATCGGAAGCGGGGATCAACTGACGTCATCAAGTTATAATCTGAGGGTCTACGACTGGATGGATAACACCATCGCTTACCTTGAAAGCCTCGATATAAACGTCGGCGCTCAGTTTACGGGAGAGGACTTCTACACTGCGTTTATCCTGAAAAATGTGAACAGCCTTGACGACTGCGAACTGTTCGGTCAGTCCGAGGGGTATTCCTACTCTGAGATGAACCGCATTATGAGCCGCGAGATATATGGTCAGAACGATTACGACCTGAAATTCAGCTATGGCAGAACGACCGCGTCAGATCCGGAGCTGAACAGGCTGATGAAGGTCTGCGGAACTGCTGATTATTACTATTACAGTTCTGATGAGGACATCTATACTATCCTGCTGTACAAGGCGTACGACCTCAGCGATTACGCAATGAATTACCGTAATGATTATCCTATCCATCTTGTTGTTCCCAAGGAATACAACGACCAGGCGGAAGCGCTTATGCAGAGCTGTCTGGTTCAGGAGTATATCCCGGAGGATACGGCTACGGCTGAGATCGAAAGCACATACAGCGTGGCGTGAATAACACGATAACCGATCTTCCCCCAATATAAATCAAATCCCCGGCTTTTTGATGGAGCCGGGGATTTGATTGTTTGTACAATTTTTTACATATAAATTTTTGTAGAAAATGTAATGCTTGATTTGTAACCTATGCACAAAAAAGTACCAAAAAATAACAAAATAAACAGAAAGTTATCAATTTTGGTCGGCTAATTTAAATAATTAGTATACCGATTCTACATTGTGTAAAAAAATATCATGAAAAAATTGTTGCAATATATTGTGAAATGGTGTATAATTATAATACGAATAACTATAGGGTATGGTATGCCATTTTGTGGAATTCGCCCGTGACAGAGAGGAAAATATATGGCACTTTTCGATACGAATGCATTCAGGATATCTGAGCAGGGGCTGTCCGTCCTCTGGCAGAAGCAGCAGATAATCGCAGAAAACATCGCTAACGCGGATACGCCGGACTACAACTGCAAATACCTTGACTTTGCAGGAATTTTCAGGGACAAGCTCCGCAGCAACGGCACCGTCGATACCGAGATAGACCTCGTTCAGCGGCTGTTCATCGACCGCGTGACCGACGACCAGGCGGACGGCAACAACGTTGACAACGAAGTACAGCAGGGCGAGCTTGCAAAAGCTCAGATACAGTACGACGCGATAATGAACTCGATGAACGGCAATTTTGCCAGAGTCAGATCCGCTATGACTACGAAGTAACAGGGGGTACATATGGCATTCTTAAGTTCGCTCAATATCCCGCTTTCCGGCATGACCGCCGAGCGGTTCAGGCTTGATATCATCGCTCAGAACATCAACAACGCCGACAATGTGGCTTCCACTCCCGAGGAGGCTTACAAGCGCCAGATGGTGGTTTTCGGCGAGGACAAGACCTTCAAGAAGCTGCTGTTCGCTAAGCTGAACTCCGGCGAGATCGCGTCCTACAATTACGTGAAGTACCGTGGCGTTGAGGCTAAGGCGGTCGTTGACGACCCCACCCCGGCAGAGCCGGTCTACGACCCCACCCACCCGCTCGCAGACGATCGCGGCTACATCTACGAATCCAACGTTGACGTTGCCACCGAGCAGCTCGACGCGACGGAAGCAGAGAACATGTATTCCGCGAATATGGCGGTGTTCGAAGTGGTAAAGTCCATGGCTTCGAAGGCGCTGACCCTCGGCAAGGGCTGATTTTCGAAAGGAAGATTTAAATGGTTGACTTTACAACAATGAACGCGCTCACCCGCATGAAGCCGATGGAGTCCATGACCCCCATGGGCGAGGATCCCAAGAAAAAGACCTACGCGGTGGACGCAAACGAGGCTTCCTTCCTCGATATATTCAAGGGAATGGTTGATAATGTAGTCGAGACCAACGAGCAGGTAGACCGCGACGCGATTGACCTCATGCTCGGCAATATCGACGACCTTGCGCAGGTGCAGTCGAACATCACTAAAGCAGGCATTGCAGTAGATCTGCTTGTTACAGTGAAGAACGAGGCGCTCAGCGCTTACAATACGATCATCAACATGCAGGTTTGATGACCTCAAAGCTGCCGGCGCGGCAGCATAAAACTTCGGAGGACGTTCTTATAAATGAATGAAAAGCTGAAAACTGTTGTAACGACAGTTAAAACGAAATGGACGGACGCTTCAAAAATGGCGAAGATCCTGATAATCTCCATTCCGGTGGTCGTTATTGCAATAATCATTGTGCTTTGCGTTATGCTCAATTCCAATAAGAGTACGGCAGTGCTGTTTTCCGGGCTTTCTACTTCAGAATCCGGCGAGATAGCTTCCGCGATCCAGGAGCTGGGCGTTACTGACGTCACGGTGAACACCAACGGTGATATCATCGTGCCGGCGGAAAAGGCTGACTCGCTCAGAATGCAGATGTGGGCGCAGGGCTACCCCAAGACCACGATCAACTACGATATCTGGAACAACGGCGTTGACCTGTGGAGCACCGACACAGACAAGCGCGAGGTAAAGCGCCAGCAGCTCGAATCACGGCTGGGCGCAACCATCGCTTCGATGGACAAGATACAGTCCGCGACCGCTAACATCACCCTGCCGGAGGTGTCCAACTACGCGCTTTCCGACAACAAGGGCGAGAGCCAGTGCGCGGTATTCATTCAGCTCAAGGCGGACGCAGAGCCGCTTACCAACGAGGAGGTGCGCGCGATATACCGCGGCGTTACCACCAGCGTTGAGGGGCTTACCAAAGAGAACGTCTCCATCATGGACAGCAAGCTCAACTCCTACGAATGGGTAGATCCGGAGCTTGACCAGCCCGAAGAGGACGAGGACACCGATAAGTCCGGCGTTGACATCGCAAGAAAGCGTCTTGAGTTCGAGCAGGAGTTCGTACAGGTGCTCAAGGACGGTCTCGGCGACATGTTCACCAAGATGTACGGCGAGGACGGATTCGCGTTTAACGTTTCCGCAAGGCTGAACTATGATTCCAGGAACACCGAGTCCACTCAGTATACCCCGGCAGAGGGAACCGACCACGGCGTAAAGGACCACGAGGACAAGGTAACGTGGGGCGGCGCCCTTGATGAGGACGGCGGTATCGTCGGAGTAACACCGAACGCAGACCTTTCTCCGGATTATCCTACATACACCGGTCTTGAGGACGGTCAGAACTATTATTATAATAAGGAAGAAATACAGTACAGCGTTTCCAATGTCAAGGAGACCGTAACTAAGGACGGTTACTCCATCGACTCCCTCAGCGTTGGACTGGTCGTAAATCAGACCAACATGACCCAGGGCGAGCGCGACGCATTACAGGCGATAGTCGCTAATGCGGCGGGTACTACGGTCGATCTCGTTTCCGTTTACAACATTCCGTTCGCACTCAGCGCTACAAACAACGGCGGCGCAAACGGAGACGGAAACCTCCAGATCATCACTCCGCCTGTGGATACGTTCCGCAATACGCTCCTTTACGTTGTAGTCGGCCTTGGCATCGTGCTGATACTGCTTCTGGTGATGACGCTTATGATGAGCCATTCGAGAAAGAAGAAGATCAGACGCCGCCAGGAGGCTGCGTTTGCAGCAGCCGCACAGTCAGGTCAGACCCAGACTGCCGCCGGCGCGACCGCGCAGGAGCAGGAGTCTCCGGAGGAAGTGGACTTCAACATCGCGAGCCTTACAGAAGAGGCTGCGAAGGAGTCCCGCGAGACTATACTCAAGCGCGAGATAAGCGATTTCTCCAAGACGAACCCGGAGATCGTCGCACAGATCATCAAGAACATGATGAAGGCAGAATAAGCCTCACTAAGGGGGGGACAGATATGGCAGAAGGTAAGAAGGCAGAAGAACTCAGCGCCAACCAGAAGATCGCTCTGGTTCTCGCGGCAATGGGTGCGGATAATGCGTCCGCAGTATACAAGCACCTGTCTGACGATGAGATCGAGGCGCTTTCCACCGAGGTCGCAAAGTTGGAATATCAGCCTATCGACGTGGTCGAGGGCGTTCTCAATGAGTTCTACGAGCTTTGCCTGACTCAGAAGGTAGTTACCGAGGGCGGCGTTGACTACGCCCGTGAGATACTTGAGAAGGCTTTCGGCACTGAAGCGGCTAACAACCTGCTTCAGAGGATAACAAAGCAGCTCAAGACCAAATCATTCGACTTCGTGAGAAAGGCCGACTATAAGAACCTGCTCGCGATAGTTCAGAACGAGCACCCGCAGACAATCGCGCTCATACTTTCATATGCAAGAATAGATCAGGCGGCGGCTATCCTCGCGGAGCTTCCCAAGGAGAAGCGCGTCGAGGTAGTCGAGAGAATAGCGCGAATGGACAGAGCTTCTCCTGACGTTATCAAGGCGCTTGAAGCTACGCTGGAGAAGAAGTTCGCAAACCTTGTCAACACCGACAGCATGGAGGTCGGCGGTATCTCTTACGTTGCGGAGGTCATGAACAACGTAGACCGCGCGACCGAAAAGTACATATTCGACGAGCTGTCCGCAAGAGATCAGAAACTCGCGGATCAGATCAAGCAGAAGATGTTCGTATTCGAGGATATCGTCAACCTGGATTCCATGGCTATCCAGGAGTTCACAAAGCAGGTCGACCCGAAGGATCTCGCTATCGCTATCAAGGGTTCCACCCAGGAAGTTGCGGAGTGCATATTCTCCAACATTTCCACGCGTGCAAGAGAGAGCCTTCAGGCAGATATCGAGTACCTGCACAACGTGCGTATGCGTGACGTTGAGGCTGCACAGCAGAACATCGTTGCGACTATCCGCCGCCTCGAGCAGGAACAGATCATCACCATCTCCCACGGCGGAGGCGGAGACGAGGTCATTGCGTAATGCGGCGTGACCCTTGGTTCAGAGTATTTCAGCGTAACGGAGGGATATTGTGTCAGTTTTAAAGAGGAACTCCGTTTATTTCGGCGGCGGCGTCGATATTTCGAACACCATCGACCTGAAAAGGTTCCAGCCCGCTCCGGAGCCGACGCAGCCCGCAAAGCAGGAGCCCCAGCCGGAGGAACCGAAAAAGCCCGACCCCGAGCAGGAGCTGCTCGAGGCAAAGCGCAGGCTGGACGATAAGCTCCAGCAGGTGGCATTCCGGGAGAAACAGCTCGAACAGCAGAAGAAGGAGCTTGAGGAGCTCAAAGAGCGCTGCGTTCAGCAGGGCAAGGACATAATCCTTGAAGCGAAGAACCGTGCGGAGTCGATAATCCGAACCGCGAACGACAATGCTTCACAGATAGTCTCCGACGCCGAGGCGAACCGCGACAGCGTGTACATAAAGGCAAAGGCGGAGGGCTTCGAACAGGGTACCCGCGACGGCAGGGAAGCATGTCTTGCCGCCGGGAGGGATATCCTCGATGAGGCAAAATCCTATGCCGAGAGGATAAACTCCGAGAAGGAGCAGCTTTTCGCGGACTACGAAAAAGAGATATACGACACTGTAATGCAGATAGCGAAGAAAGTCACGCTGGACAGCATTACTTCAAAGGACAGCGCGGCGGTCAAGCGCCTAATAAAGAAGGCGGCGAAGGAATTCCGCAACTGCGAGCGCGTCAAGATAACCCTTAACGACAACGGCGCAAACGAGGAGCTGACAGGTGACTACGAGTACCTGAAGGAGCTTTGCGGAGGCATTCCGAACGTTGAGGTGGAGCTTCTGCCGGAGGCCGACCCGGGAACGGTGATAGTCGATAACGGCAGCGAGATAGTGGACGCGGGAATAATGACGCAGCTCCGCATGATTCAGGAGCTTGGCGACGGAAAGTTCCGCGAACCTAAACCCACAAGGAAAAAGAAGAAACCCGCCCCGGAGCCTGCCGAAGAAGCAGACGCCGAGGAATGACCCGACAGCGGAGGAAGTCATGGCACTTGAATTCGGAGCATTTCGCGATGAAATAACTAAATATGACACCTTCCGCTATATGGGAAAGATAGAGAAGATAGTCGGAATGACCATCGAGGCAAGCGGCCCCGCCTGCAATATCGGCGATGTCTGCCGCATTTACTCGAAGGACATGACGAGCTTCATACGCGCGGAGGTCGTGGGGTTCAACAAGAGCAACATTCTGCTCATGCCCTACACCGAGATCGAGGGTATCGGGCCGGGAAGCATTGTAGATTCCACCGGGGACAAGCTCACCGTTAAGGCGGGGCCGGGTCTCATCGGGCGGATAGTCGACGCGGCGGGAATGCCGCTTGACGGAGGCGCCGATCCCGGATGCACCGATTCTGTTTCGATAACCGGCGCTCCGTCAAATCCGTTCGACCGACCTCCGATAAAGTCGCAGATAGAGCTTGGCGTTAAGGCTATAGACGGCCTGCTGACTATGGGCAAGGGTCAGAGAATGGGTATATTCGCAGGCTCAGGCGTTGGTAAGTCCACGCTGATGGGCATGATCGCCCGGAAGGTCAAGGCAGATATCAACGTTATTGCGCTGGTCGGCGAGCGTGGCCGTGAGGTACGCGAGTTCATCGAGCGCGACCTCGGTCCGGAGGGCATGGCGCGCTCCGTGCTGGTCGTGGCTACGTCGGATCAGCCCGCCATGATGAGAAGCAAGTGTCCGCTGACTGCCACAGCTATCGCGGAGTACTTCATGAAACAGGGCAAGGACGTCCTGCTGATGATGGACAGCCTCACGCGCTACGCGATGGCGCTGCGCGAGGTCGGACTTTCCACCGGCGAACCGCCGATAGCAAGAGGCTACACGCCGTCAATTTACAGCAGCATGCCGAAGCTGCTCGAGCGCGCCGGGAACTTCCCGGAAGGCTCGATAACCGGTATCTACACCGTGCTCGTTGAGGGCGACGACACCAACGAGCCGATAGCGGATACAGTCCGCGGTATCATCGACGGACACATCATTCTTTCGCGTAAGATCGCGGCGCAGAATCACTACCCCGCGATAGACATACTCCCGAGCGTCAGCCGACTGATGTCGGAGATAGACACTCCCGAGCACAAGCAGGCGGCGGGCAAGCTCAGAAACCTGCTGTCGCTGTACAACAACAACGCCGACCTCATTTCGATAGGCGCGTACAAGCACGGAACAAATCCGGCGCTGGACGAGGCTATCCGGAAGATCGACAAAATAAACGAGTTTCTCATGCAGCGGGTGGAGGAATCCTACACGCTGGAGGAAACAGTGCAGCTCCTGATAGCTGCCGTTGGCGATGAACAATAAGAGGTGACAGGCTTTGAAGAAATTTCAGTTCACTCTGCAAAAGCTGATGGATTTCCGTCAGCAGGAGCTTGACCGACAGAAGAACACGCTGAGCGCGCTCCAGGCTGATCTACAGAGGATCTACGCAGAGAAGGAACAGCTCATAAAGCAGGTGGAGGAGTTCAGCGCTGAGCTTGAGACCGTCTGCCGCCAGGGAGCGCAGGCTTTTGAGATCTCCGTGCGCAAGCGCTACATCGTAACTCTCCAGCAGGAGATACACGCTAAAGACGCCAGCGCCGCCCGCAAGCAGGAGGAGATCAACAAGCAGCTCGGAGTCGTAGTCGAGGCAACGAAGGACGTCCGCACGCTGGAAAAGCTCGAGGAAAAGCAGCTTGAGGACTACAAGGCGGCGGCAAACAAGGAAAACGAGCAGTTCATTGAGGAGTTCGTTTCCGGGCAGTCGATACGCGCGGCTCAGACGCAGAGCGTCTGATAAGTTTGTATATCCGGGCGCAGACCCTGATATAGATACATTATTAAAAGGAGGTGAGTAAATGGCAGTAGCATTCAGCACAGGCGGTTCCGGGTATACCCGCAGCGACTTCATGATATCCGACGCGGCTATTCCGGCAAGGGTAGAGGAAGCGGCAAAGGCAGACCAGAAGGAACAGTTCTCCAAGGTGCTGAGCGGTATCGGAAGTTTCAGGAACGCTTCGAATGCCTCAAATGCCTCGAATACTTCGGGCGCAGGCAGCGCGAACAATGCGATCAGCGGTTCTGACGCAGCTTCCGAAAAGATGGCGCAGAACAACGCGGTATCTGAGAAGGAAACCCCTGCAAGTTATGAGAAGTTCGAAATGCTTCGCAGCGAACTGACGAAGTCTGATGGAAGTCTTGACCTTCGCAAGGTCGTTGCGGCGATCGCGGACGGAAAGCTCACTTTTGCGGATATTCCGCAGGAGTACATAACCAAGGCATTGCTGGCAGAGCTTATCAACACTGTTGAGAATGTGGACAACGCCAAGTCCGACAAGGACGGCGACTCGGAGCATAACAATGATCCGGCAGTACAGCAGGTCATGACCGAGCTTGCGGCGATGATGAATCAGACGGCGATCCCCGATGATATCAGCGACCTCAGCGACGAGATATACGCGCTGACGATCAAGATAACCGGAGCCGATGAGGTTCAGGCGGTTCAGCAGAACGTTCAGGAGCAGGCGGTTCAGACCGTGCAGACTCAGGCGGCGGAGCAGACCCAGGCTACAGGCGAAGCTGTGGAGTTCACAGTCAAGCTCGAAACAGAGCAGAAGTCCCAGGCAGAAGCAAAGCCCGTTCAGGAAGTCCAGCCCGAAGCAAAGCAGGCGGCAGTTACCGAGGCGGCAGTCCAGACCGCTGAAAACACCGGTGCACAGAGCGAGGCTCAGACGGACGCAGGTCAGTCAGGTCAGCAGGACGGCGCGGCTCAGGTTCAGACAGCTCAGGCGCGTCAGACCGAGCAGGCACCGCAGGAGGACGTTAAGTTCCGCAGCGATGTTCGCAGCGTTGAGGTCAGAACGGCTGAGAAGCCGCAGGAAGCTCCGCAGCAGGAGCAGACGCAGGTCTTTGCAGACCACACGGCGCAGCGCAGCAGGGTAGTTTTCAAATCAGACGAGCTTGAGGCGATAAAGTCCGGCGGCGAAAAGACCGGCGACGCGGCTCAGGCGCAGCCCCAGGGGATCCCCGCTGAAAGCCCCGTGGTATTCACACGGCAGGACGGCGCGGAGATCACAGTAAAGCCTTCCGAGGTCGCGCAGCAGGTGTCAGGGAAGATCACAGAGCGCGCGGCAGACCTTAAAGAGGGCGATGTTGAGTACAGCATAACGCTCGACCCTGAGGATCTCGGCAGGATCACGGTCAGAATGACCAAGACGGCGGACGGCGCAGTTTCAGTGTCCATCGCGGCGGAGAACTCCAAGACCATGAAGATCATCGAGGACAACGGTTCTGCTATCCAGGACACGCTCAGACAGAACGGCGTTCAGCTTGAGAACTGGCAGACCGTCAGCGAATCCCGTCAGGAGCCGCAGGCTCAGGACTACCAGGGCAGCAGCAAGAACCCATACCGCGAGAACAAAAATCACCGTCAGGACGACGACCGCGACGGCGAGAGCTTCGCAGAGATAATCGCTTCCATGTAAGCGGGAAAGGAGAGAAAATGGCAGGAACTTCAGGCATTCTTTCATCGTCAGAGCAGATACAGGCGAATTACGAGAAGTACAAGAGCAAGTTTAAGGACGCCACCGAGAAAATGGTGAACTCCGACACCTTTCTCAGTCTGCTGGTTGCCGAAATGACGAACCAGGACCCGATGGAGCCTACCTCCAACACCGAGTTCGTTACACAGATGGCACAGTTCACGTCGCTTCAGTATTCCAAGGACGCTGCGACCTATTCCCAGTCGAACTACGCTTCAAGCCTGGTCGGCAAGACTGTTACCGCTTCAAAGATGGACGGCAGCAAACAGGTCACAAAGACGGGCGTTGTGCAGTCGGTTATGAAGAACGGCGACAGCTACACCATCAAGATAGACGGCGTCAGCTTCGAGCTTTCGAACATCACTTCCATTGCACAGACCGATTCTTCGGGCAGCAATGACCCGGGAACCAAAACTTCCCTTGGCGAGCTTATCGCGAAGGCTTCCATGATGATCGGCATGAGCGCAACTGTTAATCCTAGTGTAGAGGGCGGTTCGGTGCTCGATTCGGGACTGATAAAATCTATCCAGGTCAAGGACGGTCAGGTAAGAGTAATCATCAACGACAAGGGCTATGCGCTCGATGATATCGTTGAGGTCGCTTATCCCACCATCTCAGGCGGAGGTGGTTCCGACAGCACCGGCGGCACAGACAAGAAGCCTTCCACGGACGATAAGACCGAACCTCCTTCGGCTGACAAGACGGCTGACAGCACGGAGACCCACACGATTTCCGACGAGGAACTAGACAGAATAATCGAGAGCCATCGTCAGGAAAAAGAGAACGGAGTATCCGCTGATGTCGTAAGCGACATGATGGCGGCAGTCGACAGAATGAACGAACAGGCAAGAGAAGATACCGAGCGCCTTTACAGCGAGGATCTGCACGAGGTCACGGGCGAGATAACCCCCGACAGCTATGCAGGCGAGGATATCCAGGATCTTGAGGACTTCGTTTGAACCTAAGTTGAATAAAGCATGGAGGCTTTAAAATGCTGATAAGCGAATACCTGGCGCTTCGCAATCAGATCAGCGTTACCACGGGAAATACGGTGGTTCAGCCCGCGAACGGCACGGCAAAGGACGCGGTGCAGGGCGGTTCCTTCGCAGAGGCTTTACAGGAAAAGCTAAACGAAAAACACGGCGTGGAGTTCTCAAAGCACGCATTGCAGCGGCTTGAGGAACGCAGCATAGACCTTTCCGAAAACGAGACCCTCGAACGCCTCAACAAGGGCGTGGAGTTAGCGGCAGGAAAGGGCAGCAGTGAAACGCTGGTCCTTGTGGGAAGAAACGCTTTCGTTGTGAGCGTTAAAAACAACAAGGTGATCACGACCCTCTCAGACAACGAACTGAACGGGAACGTATTCACGAATATTGATTCGACCGTTATCGTATGAACGGACCTGAATGGAATTCATGCCCCGGCTGCGACTGAGACGGGGCGGCGGTCAAGTCAATGACAATTTATTCTGGAGGTCAATAAAATGGTTAAATCCCTTTACACCGGCGTATCCGGTATGAAAACCCACCAGCAGAAGATGGACGTAATCGGCAACAACATCGCCAACGTAAACACCACTGGCTACAAGACGAACGTTGTTACCTTTGCCGACGTATACTATCAGACCAAGAAGTCGCCTTCCGGGGCTTCCACCACCCTGGGCGGCGTTAATCCGACTCAGGTAGGCTACGGCGTTAAGATGAACACCACCACGCCGAACATGACGCAGTCCGGATTTACCTTCTCCGACAGCATTTATGATATGGCTATCGACGGCAAAGGCTTCTTCCAGGTAATGGACGGCGCAGGAAATATCCTCTATACAAGAGCGGGTATCTTCAAAGTCGACGAGGAAGGCAACCTCGTTAACGCTTCCGGTTACAAGGTGCTGGGCGTTTCCGGCGATTTCGACGGTCAGCCCGCAGGAAGCCAGCCCATCAAGATAACTATTCCGGCTACCGACGCGAAGTGCTCCAGCGCTACCAAGACTATCAGCGGCTGCGATGTCACTATCGCCGTTTCCGACCCTTCGGACAACACTGATATGTCCGTTACATTCAACCAGGCGGAGTTCCCGTTTGCTACATACTCCTCCGGCGTGCTGAATCTCTACTTCGATAAGGAGAAGCAGTTCGAGTCCGCGCAGGCTTTCGAGGACGAGATCCAGAGATGCCTCGAGGCAGGCGGCGTTACACTCCCGGACGATGTTTCCATCAAGTTCTCCTTTGAGAACCTCCCGGCAAGCACCTCTTCAGTTATTGCCAAGGCTACCGTTTCCGCAGGCGTGTGGGATAAGGCGCTCGACCAGGCAAGCGCTGACAAGCGTTTCGTTTGCCCCGCTGGCGCCACCACATATGCTAAGATCGGCTTCGCTACCAACGACGCTACCGATACAGAGTACAACAAGGCAAAGATCGTATTTGCTGACGCTGGTACTGCCGGCACTTCCGCTTCCTATGCTCCCGCAGCGGACGGCGGCACATGGACTATCAATATCAACGCTTCTACTACCATGGCTGATATCAATCAGGCTATCAAGAAGGCTATCGCAGACGACGCTGCGCTTGCTGCTCCTACATATCCCACCGGCATCAACCTTTCCTGCACATCTTACACTATCCCGTCCGCAGCTACTGTTGCTGATGTTACCGGCGGCGTAGGCGCCGATTTCGCGCTCGTAAGATCCAACGCCAAGGTCGGCTCGGTTTCCGCGACGGCAGGCCAGGCGGGCGAGTTCGCTAACGACTACAAGGTCGTTTTCAAGTATGTTTCCAACTACGACGCTCCCAGCGCTCAGTGGGACGACAACACGCTCACCATATCGGTTACTAACAAGGAGTACACCGACGACGCTGATTTCGTTGCTGATGTCAACGCTGCCATCACAGCGGCTGCGGGAGGCAATTCCAAGAAGCTGTTCACGTTCGATGCCGGCAGCTTCGAGGGCATAAAGGATCTCACCAATGGTCAGAGAAAGCAGCTTTTCGGCGGCAATCCCTCACTTTCTTTCGGCGGCGGCGAGGACAGCTTCTACACCACGGTAGCTAAGAACCTTTCCACCTTCAACCTTACTGATGGACGCAAGGGCGGCGAGCAGACCTACAAGGACCTTGAGAACGTGACCGTTCAGCAGGACGGCACCATCATCGGCAAGCATGCGGTACACGGCTACCTGAACCTTGGCCGTATCGACATTGCTACATTCGATAACCCGAACGGTCTTTCCGCTGTCGGCGGCACTTTGTTCGAACAGACCGTAGCTTCCGGTGAGCCGAAGGTTGCTATCGCAGGTCAGGAAGGCGCGGGCGAGGTCGTATCCGGCGCGCTTGAGATGTCCAACGTTGACCTTGCTCAGGAATTCACCGACATGATCACCACCCAGAGAGGCTATCAGGCGAACTCCAGAGTTATCACAACTTCCGATACAATGCTTGAGGAGCTTCTCTCCCTCAAGAGATAATGACTGAATGACAACAGCTCCCCCGCCTCAGGCGGGGGGGGGGGGGAATTTGTTTTTGGGGGAATTTTTTTAC
>ERZ859923.727-NODE-727-length-17038-cov-2.372078_pt1 | contig 17038 bp, 14 predicted proteins | sample MGYA00510116_ERZ859923 | MGnify/ENA primary metagenome ERZ859923 (study PRJEB30046, sample SAMN00715168) | human gut metagenome | study: EMG produced TPA metagenomics assembly of the A metagenome-wide association study of gut microbiota in type 2... | reverse complement strand
TGTTGGAAAGATGGCAAAGGGGATATGGTAAAAGAACTATCCGACGCTTGTAAGAAACACGGGCTGAAATTCGGTGTCTATCTCTCCCCTTGGGACAGAAACAGTGAGAACTACGGACAACCGGGATATGTAGAGAAATTCCATGCCCAATTACATGAATTAGTCTCCAACTATGGCCCGTTGTTCGAATACTGGTTTGATGGGGCAAAATCCCCTCTTCCATACCGATTAAATACACATGGGGGAACTCTAAACCTTTAGAGGCATGCAATGTCATTAATTGCACTTGATCGCTCTCGTCATCATCTTCACCTCGCTCCATCATATCGCGCAAGGTTAAACGGGTAACCACTTGATTTAAATTCATCGGCTCATTCACCTCATCGCCTTTGAGCATATCCTCTACCCAGCTAAACAAGGTTGCCACGTTTTTACTCTGCATTTCAGCAGCTTTCGGACTGGTGGCATACTCATACAAATATTCTTCGTAATGCAATGAAGAAAGTAACGAACGCACAGCGGTTTCAGGATCGGAACGTAAACTTTGATCGTTCAACTCCACAATCCAACGACCAAATTTTTGCAACGCATCATAGGCTTTTGGCGTGACTCGTTGCATGAGTTCAAACTCAAAAATCGCCTCAAATAAGCTGATATGTTTTTCCTGTGCCAACTCGCCTAATTTTTGCAGTGTTGCCGTACCAATTTCCCGTTTTGGTGTATTCACGATACGCAAAAAGGCTGCATCATCATCTTGATTCACCAACAAACGCAAGTAGGCCATCATGTCCTTAATTTCAGCACGAGAGAAAAAAGACGTCCCGCCAGAAATTTTGTATGGAATACGGTTTTGCATCAGCACTTTTTCTAATAAACGGGATTGATGGTTACCGCGATATAAAATGGCATAATCCTTGAATTTGGTTTTACGGCTAAAACGATGGGCAATCAATTCCGCTACAATCCGTTCGGCTTCATGCTCCTCATTTTTCGCTTCAATGACTTGCAGTTTTTCACCTTCGCCCAAGTTGGAAAAAAGCTTTTTGTCAAATACGTGCTCGTTGTTATCAATCAAAATATTGGCACAATGCAAAATACGATGAGTAGAACGATAATTTTGTTCTAGATATACAGTTTTACAATTTGGATAATCTTTTTCAAAATTTAAAATATTTCTATAATTAGATCCTCTCCATGAGTATATCGATTGACTATCATCACCTACTGCACATATATTTTTATACTTTGAACATATCATTTTAGTTAATTTATATTGTGCTTCATTTGTATCTTGATATTCATCTATAAGTACGTATTTATATTTATTTTGGTATTCTTCTAAAACATCTTTATTATTTTTAAATAGAACTATAGGTAAATAAAGCAAGTCATCAAAATCAACACTATTATTTCTTTTTAATCTATTTTGATATCTTTCATATACCTCTAGTACTATTTTGTCATAATCTGTATTTACAAATCTTTCATATTCAACTGGGCTTATAAGTGAATTTTTATTATTACTAATAATATTTCTTATTCCTTTATAATTTTCATCTACATTCATATCTTTTAAAATATTTTTAATTAATGTATTACAATCATCACTATCTAATATAGTGAAATTTTTTTCTAATCCAACTTTATCATAATGATTTTTAAGTATACTTAATCCAAATGAATGGAATGTTGATATTTGTATTTGATATGCAATATTACCAACCATAGAAATTATTCTATCTTTCATTTCACGTGCTGCTTTATTCGTAAATGTAATAGCTAGTATATTTTCAGGACTAACATTACAATCAAGTACTAAATGAGCTACCTTAGTAGTTAATACTTTAGTTTTTCCTGAACCTGCTCCTGCAATAACTAAAAGTGGCCCTTCAGTAATATTTACAGCTTCTTTTTGTTTATCATTTAAATTTTCTAAATTCATAATCCCACCTACTTAAAATATTATAACATAATTTTTGATTTTTTATTGAATAAATGAATTAAGTATGTTATATTAATCGTAAGGTGGGTGGTTTTATGAATGAATTAAAAGAAAAAATAATTAATATTTTAAAAAGTAACCGAAAGTACAGTTTAAAAGAACTTAAAAAAGTTTTAGAAGATTATAAGGAAATAGACATATGTAATGCACTTAGTGAATTAATAAACGAAGGTATTATTTATGAAAATGATTCTGTGGTAAGAATCATGCCTAATAATTTTATTCTAAAACAAGTTCATCTTGATAAACTTGGAAGCGGTTACTTTTTTATTGATGGAATTAAAACTAATTTAAATAACACTTTAGGCTGTCTTGATAAAGATATTTGTGTAATTAATTTAGATACTAATGAAATTGTTAAAATAGTAAAAAGAGATAAAAATTTAATAGTTTGTGAAGCTAGTAGAAATGATGGTATAACTTTTGATTATTTAAGTGGTAACCAAAAATATAATATAGTTTTACCTAGTAATGATTTAAAAGATATAGTTGATGGGCATGTAGTTCTTTTAAGAATTAAATCCTCAGATGAAAAAAACTTATACTGTGATTTAGTTGAAATATTAGGACATGTAAATGATCCTTCTACATATTTAAAATCTTTAGCTATAAATTATAATTTCAATACTAGTTTTAGTAAGGATTATATTAAAGAACTTAATAATATTCCAACTGAGGTTAGCAAGTGTGATAAAATTAATAGATTAGATTTAACTCACGAATTAATTTACACAATAGACTGTGATGATACTAAAGACATGGATGATGCTATAAGTATTAAGATTAATGAAAATAATAATTATGAGGTTGGAATACATATTGCTGATGTTTCACATTATGTTCCTTTTAACTCTACAATTTTTAATGAAGCATATTTAAGAGGAAATAGTGTATACGCACTAGATACTGTAATTCCTATGATTGATCATAAACTTTCAAATGGAATTTGTTCTTTAAATCCAAATGTAGATAGACTTACACTATCAGTAATTGCTGAATTTGATGAAAATTTAAATATGATTAATCATAAAATTGTAGAATCAGTAATTAAATCAGATAAAAAAATGAATTATAGTAGTGTTAATATGATACTAAGAGATAATATCATTCCTGAAAGTTATGAAAAATACTGTGATAACTTAAGACTTGCTAATAGCTTTAGTTTTTTACTAAATGAAAAATTTAAAAATGAAGGATATTTAAATTTCAGTTCAAAAGAAACTAAATATAATAATGATGATTTTGGTTTAAGAAAAGCTGGTCCTGCAGAAAAAATAATAGAAAATTTTATGTTACTTGCTAATAAAATAGTAGCTACAGATTATGAATATGCTAATATTCCATTTAGAGTACATGAACAAGCCGATGAAGCTAAAATAAGAATCTGCTTAGAAAAACTTAGAAGTATTGGTTTTGAAGTTGATGAATATACACATTTAAATAATTATATTCTTCAGGATATCTTTAAAAAACTATATTTATAAGGTGATTATAAAATTACATCTGCTATGATTCTTCCAACAATGAAAAAAGCTAAGTATGATGCAGTAAATACTGGACATTATGGCTTAGGTTTCAAAGCTTATACACACTTTACCTCACCTATTAGAAGATTTAATGATTTAATACTACATGTAATAATAAAATCTTATATGAAAAATGATTTAGAAACAATATATAAATTAGAAAACTTAGAAGAAATATGTAATCATATCTCAAATCAAGAAATAAATGCTACTCTACTTGAGGAACAAGCATTAGAATATAAAATGGCGTCATTTATGGAAGAACATTTACATGAATATTTTAATGGTAAAATATTAGATATAACTCCAAATTACTTAAAAATTGAATTAGAAAATAATATAATAGGTATTGCGTATATTAATGATATAAAAGGTAATAACTTTAAATACGATAATAAAACATATAGTATATACAATGATTCTGTTACTTATAAAATAGGAGATTATGTTAGAGTCAAAAATATATACACTTCTAAAAAAGATTTGAAAATTAATTTTGAAATACTTGAGAATATAACAAGAGTTAAGTATAAGAAACTTGAAAAATAGTTTCTTTTTATTAACACTAAAATACATTTGGAATATACTACCTTTGAAAGGAAGTGTATTTTTGAAAAAAATATTTTTATATGTAGTTATATTATTACTTATAATTACATGTGCAGTTTACTTTTTCTTAAATAAAAGTGATAGCACACTTAAGAAAGTTAGGGTTGCAGAAGTTACACATAGTATTTTCTATACCCCACAATATGTTGCTCATGCACTAGGTTATTTTAATGAAAATAATTTAGATGTTGAAATAATTTTAACTAGTGGAGCTGATAAAGTAACAGCAGCTGTATTATCTAAAGATGTTGAAATTGGTCTTTGTGGAAGTGAAGCAACTATTTATGTATATAACAATAATGAATCTGATTATCTTGTAAATTTTTCAGGACTTACAAAGCGTGATGGAAGTTTTATAGTTTCACGTGAAAAATATGATAATTTTAAATTAGAAGATATGAAAGGAAAAACTATACTAGGTGGTAGACTTGGTGGTATGCCTGAAATGACTTTAGAGTGGACTTTAAAACAAGCTGGTATAGATACAAAAAAAGATATAAATATTGATACTAGCGTAGCATTTGCTGCTATGTCAGGATCATTCATAGGTGGAAATGGAGACTTTGTATCATTATTTGATGATAGCGCAAAAGAATGAAGTCACCACTTGTAAAATTATATGCCTTTAAAGGCAAAAATAACAATTTACTTGATAATAAACTTTATATCGTTTAGTTCCTTTTGTATCATATCCTCTTCTAAACTCATAGCTACTTCTTAAAATTGGTTGTAGTTTTTTATTAACAATATCTTTATAAGATAAAAATATATTTAATTGCATATTATTTTTATTATTATTTATTTTAGATACAACAATATGATTAAGTAGTGAACTAATTATTTTATTTGTCGTAGATTTAGAATTAACTTTTGATTTTAAGATATCTTCTAATTCTTTCGTTTTATCAGTAGTTGTTTTTAATTTATCTTTATCAAGTTTTAACTGATTTAACTCGTTAATAAGAATATTTATTTTATCATTAAATAAATTATTTCTTTCATAAAATTCATCATTAGATAAACCACCTTGAATAGTTAATTCTAATATCTTATCTTTCTTAGTATATAAATTATTAATTTTGTTTTCTATAGATGATATTTCTTTATCAATACCAGTATCTATCTCCAAGTTTTTATAATAAGAAATTAGAGTATTAACAATATCTATAGAATCAATTTGAAGTTTAGAAATTAAATCTTTAAAAATTTCGTCTAATTCTGATTCTCTAATATTAGGTGAATCACAAGCAGTTTTACCATTTTTTAAATAAAGAGAGCAAACCCAAGTAATATCCTTTTTATTCTTTCTAAACTTTCTTCTGTGGAAAACAGTATTATGCTTTGCGCAATATATCTTAGCACTATATAAATATCTATTTTTATAAATGTTTTTATCTTCTTTTCGCATCATAAATGCTTTCTTTCTTAACATTAAACGATTATTAGCTCTATCCCACAAATCTTCATCAACTATTGGTGGTATTCTTATTTTATCCTCATAAATAACCCAATCACCTTTTTCAAAATACTTTATTTTTTTAGTCATATAATCTACTATCTCAGATTTTCTGCCACAATAATATCCTTTATATTTAGGATTTTCTATCATTCTAGATATGGTGGATATACACCATTTTTTATTTTGACAAGTTTTTAACCCTTCATTATTTAATGTTTTAGCAATTTTAGAAAGTGTTAATTGTTCTACTGCATATAGTTCATAGATTCTTCTAACAATCTTTGCTTCTTCTTCTATTATATTTAATATTCCACTATCTCTATCTTTTTTATAACCGTAAAATAAATCATTACCTAGTATTTCTCCACGTTCTATAGCACGATTCATACCAAATTTAACACGTTCTGATAATCTCCTTATTTCATCTTGTGCCATAGATGCCATTATAGTAAGTCTTAACTCCGAATCAGACTGCGCTGTATTAATATTATCATTTACAAATAAAACAGCTACCCCATAAGATAATAATTCTCTAGTATATTTAATACTATCAAGAGTATTTCTTGAGAATCTAGAGATTTCTTTAGTAACAATTAAATCAAATTTACCAAGTCTCGCATCTTCAATCATCTTCATAAAATTATCTCTTTTAATATCGCTTGTACCAGTTATCCCATCATCTACATATCCAGGTATATAAGTCCAATTTGGATTTTCTTTTATATATTGTTCAAAATGTTCTACCTGATTTTGAAGAGATTTTTTTTGTTCTAGATGATCAGTTGATACTCTTGCATAATCTGTTACCCTTAGTTTTATGCTTGTAAGTGGCACTCCCATATTTAACTGTTTTCTAACAGTATATAAATCCAATTCTTCTTCTCCTTTCTAATAATGCTATATAATTTTTATGTATTAGCATTTGGTAAATTACAAATTTTTAATTCCTTTAATATATTTTCTTCTGCATATTTAAACATCTTATAAGATACTTTATTTTCATCAAATAACTGTTTATTTAAGGAAAGGGCTACATTTAAAAGTATTTCTTTATTCTTATATTTTACTTCTTTACATCTCATAATATCATTTAATTCCATAACTCATCCCCTTATTTAAAAGTATGAGAAAAATCATAAAATAATACTATAAGAAAAAAAGAAACTATTTTGCTTTTAGTTCCTTTTTGGTTTATTTTTTTATCATTTACATTATACATATATATTACTATTCATACATTTATTTATCAATTTCTTCTACTTCTTTATTTAATATTTCTAAATAATCTTGTTCAGCAGTAGTTAAATGTTTTTCCATATATTTATTATATTCCTTATGAGCTTTTTCTAACGCTTTCTCATGTGAAATAGTTCCTGAATCTTTTAATATATCCTTCCTAGTCATTTTCAAGAAAGAATCTAATTCATTAATCCAATCTTGCATAGTCATTGGATGCCTATCTAAAGCATTAATTTCTGCTACATCTAAATAGGCTGATACCATTCTATTTAATATATTAAGTTCTTCTTCAGTAAGATAATTTTTGGCAATTTCAGTTTCACTTTTAGTGGGATAATTACCTTTAAAATTAGTAAGTCCTAAATTTTCTTTTTCTGAATCAATTCTATAAAATATTACTTCAGCGGCAGTATGTCCATGTGTAGCATAATGCATTTTGTTTTGAACAGTTTTAAAGAAATCTATTGATAATTTATCCTTAGGATTATAATCAATACTTGTTGCATAAATATCTAATACTTTTCTCCAAAATATTTTTTCAGATGATCTAATATCACGAATTCTTGCAAGCAATTCTTCAAAGTAAGGATTCTCACCATTATTCTTTAATTTTTCATCATTTAAAACAAAACCTTTAACCATATAGTGTTTTAAAATTTTTGTCGCCCATATTCTGAATTCAGTTGCCTTTTTAGAATTAATTCTATACCCAACAGCAATAATTGCATCTAAATTATAATGTGAAACATTATATTTTTTACCATCTTTAGCAGTTGTTAAGAATTTCTTAACAACTGAATTTTTTTCTAATTCACCTTCATTAAAAATGTTTTTTAAATGCATTGAAATATTGTTTTTTGTCGTATCATAAAGACTTGCCATTACATCTTGACTCATCCATATATCATCATAAAGTATATTAACATCAACTTGTACATTTCCATCTTTTGATACATATATAATTATATTATTTTTCATAAACTAATCTCCTTTCTTAAATTACTACTAAATCTTTTTCTTCTATTTCAGTAAGAAATTTTTTAACATCTGATTTTAAATTAGTAAAATATATTTTAAAATATTCTCCAATTATATTGGGGTAAAAAAAAGTTAAAATGTTTGTCCATTCTTCAATATCTTTATCTGTAACTTTTTCTAATAACTTGTAAGTTTCTAAATAATAATCAAGATACTTATTTTCAAAGTTTTCTTTGAAATAATCTATATTATATTTCCACATAAATATTCGTGTTTTTTTATTTCCTTTGGCAAGTTGTAAAATAGTTTTATTTGCAAATTCTCTAATATTAATATCATTATTGTTATAATCATAAGCTAGTGGATGAATATAAAAATCAGATATAGTAAAAGCATCTGTTGTATCTAATCTATAAATTTCATTATTGTATCTTACAACCTCAATTCCATCGCCTTCTTCAAATAATGATTCTAAACAAAACATTCTAAAATAATCTTTCCAGTTAGTAATATTATTTTTATTTTTTTCAATATAATCAAAATCTACAAACTCACAATTTTCTAAGTATTTTATTCCACAAACAAAATCACTTTTAAATTTGTTTTTCTTATTATCTAAAACAAATAATTTTACTGGTGCTATTTTAATACCCATTTTACTACCAATTTTACTATACATATATTCATTACATGCACAATCATAGTATTCATGTTTTAAAATATATTTTTCATTAGGATTATGCTTATTAGTAGCCAAGTATAAATCACCACTATCACCAGAATTAGGAAATTTTTCTAAAGTAAAGTTACTTATATATAAAATATCATCTGATATGGGAATACTTCTATTTTTATTTTCATTTTCCTTTAATTTTTGAAAACTTTCTCGTTCAAAAGTTATAATTTGTTTTTGGACAAATTTTGAATACATACTACACCTCTTAAAATCTTTCTTTGTTGATTATATTGTATCATAAAAAAATATTTTTTTACTTTATAAATAAAAATATATTAGGAACTTCTTATACTTGCATTAAGAGAACCTAATGCTTTACAACTTGAAAAACAAGGATACGGATATGTTGTTGCAAGTTTAGGTGAATTAGGTGGCGTTGTTCCATATACAGCTTATAATGCAAGAAAAAGTTATATAGAAAATAACCAAGATGTTATAGAAGGATTTACTAAAGCTATACAAAAAGGACTTGATTATGTACATAATAATTCAGCTAAGGATATTGCTGAAGTAATACTACCATATTTCCCTGATATTTCAAGAAATGATTTAGAAACAATCATTCAAAGATATAAAGATATAGATTCATGGTTTGATACAACTTATATAACTAAGGAAAATTTTGATCATGTACAAGAAATTATGGAATCAGCTAATCAATTAGATAAAAGAGCTCCATTTGATAAATTAGTAGACAATACTTATTCACATGAATAGTATATTAAAAATTAAAAATCTTAAAAAAACTTATCACAATAAAGATGGTGAAACCTTAGCAGTTAAAAATTTTACTTTTAATTTAAATGAAGGAGAATTCATTGCTATCGTTGGTCCATCTGGATGTGGTAAATCTACTATTTTATCAATATTAGCTGGTATAGATGATAAATCAAGTGGAAATATAAAAATAGAAGATAATAAAAAAATAGGCTATATGTTACAACTTGACTGTCTATTTAATTTTAGAACTGTTTTAGATAATTGTTTACTTGGTTTAGAAATAAATAAAGAATTAAATGATGAAAATAAAAAATATGTTATTGATTTATTAAATACTTATGGACTTAAAGATTTCATGTATAAATACCCAAATGAATTATCTGGTGGTATGAGACAAAGAGTTGCTTTAATAAGGACACTAGCTACAAAACCAGATATATTACTATTAGATGAGCCATATTCAGCTCTTGATTATCAAACAAGATTAGCTGTTTCTGACGACGTTTATAATATAATTAAAAAAGAAAAAAAATCAGTTATAATGGTTACACATGATATTGCGGAAGCTATATCTATGGCTGATAAAGTAGTAGTACTTTCACATAGACCTAGTGAAATAAAGGAAATTATAGATATTAATTTAACTAATAAAACAACGCCTATAAATAATAGAAAAGCAAAAGAATTTTCTACATATTATGAAAAAATATGGAAGGCAATTGATTACCATGTATAGTCTAGAACATATAAAATATCTTAAAAAAAATAAAAAATACAAATTTCTTATTAAAATAACTCAATTATTAATTTTTATATTATTTATTATTTCTTGGCAATTTCTATCTAGTAAAAATATAATTAATTCATTTATATTTTCTAGTCCTATAAGAGTTTTCAAATGTATATTAAAACTCATTAGTGAAGGTAATTTATTTAATCATATATTTATTACTGTATTTGAAACTATAATAAGTTTTTTAATCGGAACCTTACTTGGTATATTAATAGCATCAATTATGTGGTTTAATAAATTCTTTGCTAAAGTAATTGATCCTTATTTAACTTTATTAAATAGCTTACCTAAAGTAGCACTAGGACCTATATTAATAATATGGACTGGTGCTGGAATGAAATCAATTGTTATAATGGCACTTTTAATATCTGTTATAATAACTATTATAAATGTATACGATGGTTTTATGAAAACTGATAGTAATAAAATAAAATTAATGAAATCTTTTAATGCTAGTAAATGGCAAATATATACTAAACTATTATTACCAGATAATTTAAATATAATAATATCATCTTTAAAAATAAATGTTAGTATGTCATTAATCGGTGTTATAATGGGTGAATTCTTAGTTTCTAAAGAAGGCATTGGATATTTAATAATGTATGGTTCTCAAGTATTTAATCTTGACTTAGTAATAACTGGTATTTTCATTCTTTGTATAGTAGCATTCATCATGTATTATTTAATCTTATATATTGAAAAAAAATTAATTAAAAACTGATCATTTTTGATCAGTTTTACTTTGTACAAATTAATTTATTATAGTATATATACGACTAAAAATTAAATACATTTATTTTCATCTTCTGTTTTTAAAAAATCAACTTTGTCATATTTTGGTATTATATATTTTGGTATTCCCGAATCAATGATATTTCCTTTATCAATCACTATTATATAATCCATATCTTTAAGAGTAGATAGTCTATGTGCTATACATATTATCGTTTGATTATTAAAATATTTAGAAATATTTTGCTGTATTTTAAATTCTGTATTATTATCCAAACTACTAGTTGCTTCATCAAATATAACAATTTTTGAATCTCTTAAAAATATTCTTGCCAAAGCAATCCTTTGACGCTGACCTCCAGATAATTTAATACCCCTTTCACCAACTATAGTATCATATTTATCATCCAAGCTTTCTATAAAATCATGTAACTCTGCTTTCTTTGCTGCATTTATAATTTCTTCATAACTTGCATCAGGTTTAGCTATTTTAATATTTTCAAAAATTGTAGAATGCAACAGTATTGTCTCCTGTGGCACATAAGTTAAATTATCATATATTGATTTTGTACTATAATTATTTATATCCTTACCATCAATCAATATTTTACCCATTTGAGGAACATAAAATTTAAAAAGTAAATTCACTATTGTCGTCTTACCACTACCACTTACACCAATAATTCCTATTTTTTGTTTGTCGTTTATTGATAAGTTAAAATTTTGAAATATATAATTTTTTGTATATTTAAAAGTTACATTATCAAATTTAATATTTCCGTTACTTATTTTTATATCTTCCTTATTATGATCTAATATATTTTTATCATCATATAATAGATCATAACTATTTTTAAGTTTTACAAATATCTCCCCTATATGAATATAGGACCAAGTAAAACTAGTAGTTGAAGATTTCAATGAAATCATTGAATTTATAAAAAATATAAAATTTCCTAATGTCATTAAATTATTTGCATACATATTTATTGAATATAATAACAATATTGCAAAAGTGATTAAATATACTATATTAGCAATAGCACCGTATGTAAACTCTCTTGAAGAAGCTTTGTTTTTATAATAATTAGACTCTTCCTTTTTTGTTTTTAAAGTTTTTGAAAATTCTTCTACAGCACTATAAACTTTTAAAGAAGTAAAATTTAAAACAGCATCATTCAATATTCCATTATACTCTCTATTGCTTTCCTGTGCATTTTTAATAAGTGGTAAATACCTTTTAGAAAAATATATTAATCTTGTTAATATTATTCCTGCAAATAATATGAATGCAGTAACAAAAATTTTTTTATCTATTGTAAATAAGATTATTAAACTGCTTATCATCGATGTAAGCAATGATATAAAGCCAGTTGTAATTCTAGTATTTAAATTAATTATTTCGTCATTTATTTCATTAATAGAAGATGAAATCTTGCCACTAAAGTTATCAACAAAAAATGAGTATTCCTTTTTATTTAGGTTATTAAATAAAATTTCAGAAATATAGGGTGTTTGTTTTTTTACAATTGTAATAGTTCTAACAATATTTGAAATATAATAAAAAACTAATTCCAAAACTATTATCAATAATAAAACTCCTACTACTTTATATAAATCTGTAACTTGAAAATTTGGATTATTAGGTAAATCAATAATACCCTTTATTATATACTGTTTAATTAAGTCAAATACTTGTGATATTATCATACTCACTACCATTATTATTGCAAAAAACTTTACAGGTTTATATAAAAAAATTACGAAATCTAAAAATTTTTTTGTTTTTTTCATTAATTATCAATCCTTTTCACATATTACTAAAAATGTTTAATTTACTTTCCATATTATAACAAAATTCATTCATTTTTGATAGTATTTGATATATTTTTTTTAAAATACCTTTACTATATTATGATTTTTATATTTTAGTTTTTTTAACAGATTTAAATATTAATTAAAAACTGATCAATGATCAGTTTCTTACTTTAATAATATCGTCAGGTTCTATATTTCCAATAAGTAATGATGAGGTAACATCATGATTTAAATAATTATTATTAACCATATTTTCATCATAATTAGCATAACAATACTTACAAAAATGTTTACATGAATTATATACACCTATATCTACAAGTTCTACACATGAACATTTTTTACCTTTTCTAGATTTCCAATCTTTATATTTTTTACCTGTTAATTTAAAAGCTAATTCAGAAGATAAACAATCACCTTTTATAAATCCATAATTAACTAAATTAATATCTTCAAAACAAGTTTGAACTGTCATACTATTTTCTTTAGCACTCTTAGAAAAATTCTCACCTATCATTTTATAGTCATATTCAGTTAATTTTTTTATATTAAGAATATTACTATTTTTTCTAACATTTTTATAATCATCTACAAAAGATATTATTATTTTATTTACATAGCCATTTAATAGCTTACACATATTATCAAATGCTTTTATATGATACTCTAGTGTATATTCATCATTTATAAAAACTGGATCATATCTTACATATAAATTATCACGCCCTATAATAGATGATAATTTTTTTATAGCTTCTATTATTAAACCTTTAGGTAATACATTAGGTTCTATATCTTTTTTATATGGAGTCAATGTAACATGAAATAGTATTGGTTTATCAATTAAATTAATTTTATCTAAAATTGGAATTGGATTTTTAGTACAAAATAATATTAAATCAACATCATTAAAATATATTCTACTAACTAGTTTAGGATTAAATGGATTTCTAACATCGACATATCCTTCTTTATAACGATTAATAAACCAGTTAGAATAAAATGCTACTATATCAGTTCTGCCACTAACATTTAGTATCACTTATTATTTTTCCATCCTTTATTGTGATAATTCTATCAGTTTTACTTGCTAAACTTAAATCATGTGTAATCATTATTATTGTTTGATTATATTTTTTATTTGATATTTTTAACAAATTCATTATTTCATCTTTTGTTTTACTATCTAAATTTCCTGTTGGTTCATCAAGTAAAAGTAAACTAGGTTTTGGAAGTAATCCTCGTGCTATAGCAACTCTTTGTTGTTCTCCACCTGATAATTCATTAGGTAAGTGAGTAATTCTTGATTTTAATCCAACAGTCTCTATAAGTTCATTTAAATAATCATTATCTATCTTTTTTTTATCAAGTAAAACTGGTAAAGTTATATTTTCCTTAACACTTAAAATTGGAATTAAATTATAAAATTGGTAAACTAAACAAGCTTCTTCCCTTCTATATTTAGCAAGATTCATGCTATTTTTGGAATATACATCAACATTATTTACATATATTTTACCACTTGTTGGCTTTAATACTGCACCCAATATATGAAGAAGTGTTGATTTACCACTTCCACTAGATCCTACTATAGAAACAAATTCACCCTTATCAACACTAAAACTAACATTATCCAAAGCTGCTACTTTGTTGTTTCCTTTACCATATATTTTAGATAAATTTTCTACTTTTAATATTTCCATACAATCACTCTCCTAAAATAGATACTATATCATCATCTTTATCTTTAGATGATATCATCATAATAACATAAACAATTATAAAAGTTGCAAATATAGCTATAAGTATATATTTTAAAGGTAATGGGAAAATAAATTTTTCTATATCACTAAGAGAAAATAATTCCTTATATATTTTTTTTAGCCATAAATATATAGTAATCGAAATAATGCTTCCCCATATAATTGATTTAAGTGAGAAAAATAAACTTTCACATCTTATCATTTTTCTAAATGACTTTTTATCCATACCTATACTTTCTAACATTTTAAATTCTCTTTTTCTTAAATTCATACTTGCATTTATCGAATTAAATATATTAGTTAATGATATTATAATTATAAATATCATTAATGCTTTTGATACAAATGATGAAATAGTATTATTAAATAACTCTTGTTTATTTAGTTTAAACTGATTTGTAACACTAAAATCATACTTTAAACTTAATTTTATTAAACTATTTTCAAATTCAGTCATATTATTTACTTTTAAATATATACTGTAATCTGTACTTTCTCCAGGTAGTTTTTCATATATACTATCTGGCACTATTAAATTATAATAATAACCATTTGATACACCTATTGGCCTATCCTTTATATATTTAATATTATCTATATTTACACAATCATTATAAATCGGTTTTTGACTTACAAAGTCGTATTTCCTATTACAAAAATTTAATTTTATATCTGTACTAAATATATCTCCTTTATAATAATCAGTAATACTATCATCTACATAATTGTAATATAAAACATTATTTATAAAATTAATATCACTACTTTTATATTCTGAATATCCTTCTAACATATTATAAACCATAAAACTTAATTTACCACTCTTATTATAAAAACTTTCTGGAACTAACTTATTATAATATTTACTATCTAATGAATCAGCAAATAAATCTTTAGATCTTATTACATTCATATTTGTTATATAAGTTTTATCTAAATCTTTTAATAATTCTTCTACATTACTACTTGTAATAACATAATCATAATTTTGTTGATATAAAAAATTGCTATAATCCTTACCTAAAAGACTAGTAAATATAGAAACAACTACAAATAAAACAAAACTTATTATTATTGAAAAAGTTGTACTTCCAAATTTTCTTTTATTTCTTTTATTATTGTTATATGCTAAAACACCTTCTACACCAAATATTTTTTGTATTAACTTGTGTTCTTTTATTTTTTTAGCCTTTATATCATTTGATGATTTAATAGCCTTTATAGGATCTATTAGGCTTGCTTCTATTGCAGGCATTACACTAGATAAAAGTATAAATACTAAAAGTATTGTTGTTGATATAAAGAAAAAACTTGGATATAAATATACTTTAAAATCTGTCAAATAATTTATATTTACATAATTAAGCGATATTTTAATAATTAAATAACTTAGTGTAAAACTAAATATAAAACTTATTATAAATTCTATTAATGCTTCTATTAATATAGATAGTACTATTTGTATTTTATTTGCACCAACAGTTGTAAGAATACCATATAGTTTTTTTCTTTCTATTATTGATATTGAATAAGCATTATAAACTATAAATAAAGTAAATACACCTATTATAGTAGAACCAATTAATAGTATAACATCTAATAAAGCACTAAAGTAATAATCAAGTGGATTGGTACTTGCCGTATAAAATTTTAATAAAGAATTATTAAATTCTAATATATTTTCATCATTTGGATTAAATACTTGTATAGTTTTACTTCTTATATCTTTAACACTATTATAATTAACTAAATAACTAACAATATCATCATCATTAAATTCATAATATGTATAATATCTATTTTCATCTACACACCCTACTACATTATAATTAATTTTATTTAAATCTATATTACTATATTTAAAACATTCTTTACTAGGAATTAATATTTCTTTATCATTTTTAGGTAATCTACCGCTAGTTAGTTCTAATGTATTTAAATAATTATTATCAACATGAAATAAGTAAAAACTAGAAATATAAAATTCTTGTGATTTTATATTCTTAATTATAGCAGGATATATGTTTTTAACCTCACTATTATTTTTATAATTATTTAAATCACTATATTTATAATTACTAATAATTAAATGTTCTCTTCCATTATTATATACTGCTTTGTCATATAAATTTTTCTTATATGAAGAAAATAAAAACAAAAAAGTAAACATAAATATAGAAGATATCGTTATAGAAAATATAGTTAGTATTGTTCTTTTTTTATTTTTAAACATATTTTTCAAAGCTATTTTAAATATCATATAATCACCACCTTAATTATAACATGTTTTTAATTCTATAATAAAGAGAATTTGACAAGTAAAAAAAAAATGATATAATAATACGCAATTAAGGGGAGAATTTTTATGAATAAAACATTAAAAAAAGAAGAATATGTAAATCTTAAGGTTGAAACTTATAAATTAATTAAATCTATATTACAATTAAAAAAAGAAAACTCTAATATATCAATTAGTTCTTTAATTAATTTTATAGATAATATGAAACCTAGTGATGCAGAATCCGGTATGATATACATAAGCACAATATTAATTCCAGATGATTATTCATTTTCACAAAATGTTGAAATGAATGTTAGAACTGATAAATTATCTAAATTATTAAAGTCAGTACATTCAAATAATTCATGTATTAATCTAC
>ERZ859923.716-NODE-716-length-17222-cov-2.137473_pt1 | contig 17222 bp, 15 predicted proteins | sample MGYA00510116_ERZ859923 | MGnify/ENA primary metagenome ERZ859923 (study PRJEB30046, sample SAMN00715168) | human gut metagenome | study: EMG produced TPA metagenomics assembly of the A metagenome-wide association study of gut microbiota in type 2... | reverse complement strand
CATTGATTTGGGAATTTAGAGTTAGAATAAAATATATACGAGTGATATAATAATTTTACAAAAAAATAAAAAATACGGAGCAGCAAAGATAGATGGAAAAATAATTATAAAACTTGAACAAGATAAAATAGAATCAAAGGGAATGTATTTATATGCTAAATCATCAAATGCTAATGAAGTATATGATTGCAATGGAAATGTTATAGATATAAATTTCAATAGAACAATATATAAAACGGAAAATGATAGTTATAGAATATCTACAATACTAAATAATGATATTACATATTATGGAATAATAGATAAAGATGGAAATAAACTCGTAGATGAAAATTATAGATATAAAATGTTAGAGCTTATTTGTGATGATAAAATAATGGTTGAAAACATAGAGTTAGGACGAAAACAAACATTAAATACCTTGCAGGCATTTGAATTAATAGAGCAGAAATATAAAAGTACGGAAAATTATTATATAATGGGTGCAGACAACTTTGAAAAATTACCTACTTGGAAAAATTCAAAAGAGTTAATAGAAAATTTTAAATACATAATATTTGAAAGAAATGGTTCAGATTCAAAAAGCTTATTAGCTACACAAGAAATATTAAAGCAAAATAAAAATAATTTTGAATTTTTAGATGAGAAAAAATATTCGAATGTAAGTTCTGGAATTATAAGAGAACTTATACAAAATGGAAATTATAAAGAATGCGAAAAATATACAAAGCCGGAAATAGTACAATATATAGAAGAAAATAATTTATATTTATAGTTTAGTAAGCCTTGATAGAGTGAATCTTATCAAGGTTTTATCATGTGAAAATCGGAGGCATCCATTGTTATTATCAGAAGTGCTGCGATTAATTGATATTAATTAGGTATGTCATATTTTGTTGAAATTTGACGATGAGTTATACTTGCAAAATGGAAAATTATGGTATATACTTTGTTAAAGTTTAAATCAAACAATTTTATTCAAAAAATTAATTCGAAGAAAAATCCAATTATTAAATTTTTATAGAAAGTGGTGCGTAATTATGCTATCTAAAGTAAATAGTATTGCGCTTAGAGGACTAGAAGGCTATTTAATAGAGGTACAAGTAGATATTTCGTCTGGTATGCCTTGCTGGGAAATTGTTGGCTTGCCAGATATTAGTGTAAAAGAAGCTAAAGAGCGTGTAAAAACTGCGATAAAAAATTCTGGGCATGAGTTTTTAAGCAGAAAAATTATAGTCAATTTATCTCCGGCGGATTTAAGAAAAGAAGGTACATTTTATGACTTACCAATTGCGGTAGCCATTTTATTAAACATGGGCGTAATAAAAATGATAGAAGAAAGAACTGTTGTAATTGGAGAACTATCTTTAGATGGACATATAAATAGAGTTAATGGAATTTTGCCTATTTGCTTAGAAGCAAAAAGAAAGGGAATTAATAAAATAATCCTGCCAAAAGAAAATGCAAAAGAAGGGGCTCTTGTTGATGGAATAGATGTGATTGGAGTAGAAAATCTTAGAGAAGTAATTGAATTTTTTAATAATAAAATTAAAATCTCTCCAGAGAAAAAAACAAAATTTGAGTATAACACTGAATACACAAATACAGATTTTGAAGATGTGAAAGGTCAAAAAAATGTAAAGCGAGCACTGGAAGTTGCGACAGCAGGAGGTCATAATTGCCTGCTTATTGGAAGTCCTGGCTCAGGCAAAACAATGATGGCACAACGAGTAGCTTCAATATTGCCAGATTTAACTTTTGAAGAAGCAATAGAAATTACTAAGATATATAGTATTGCAGGAAATATGCCACAGGGAGAGCCAATTATAAACAATAGGCAGTACAGAGCTCCACATTATTCAATTACACCTGCGGCACTAATTGGCGGTGGTAAAATAGCTAAACCAGGAGAAATAAGCTTAGCACATAATGGAGTGTTATTTCTGGATGAATTACCTCAATTTAATAAAAATACACTAGAATTATTGAGAAGTCCTATGGAAGAAGGACAGGTAAACATTAATAGGCTAAGTGGAAATATTGTATATCCATGTAGATTTATGCTTGTTGCTTCTATGAATCCGTGTCCGTGTGGATATTACGGCTCAAAAGAAAAAGAATGTACCTGTAGTGAAACTGCTATTTATAAATATATGAATAGATTAAGTGGACCTTTATTAGACAGAATAGATATACAGGTAGAAGTTAATCCAGTAAAATACACAGATTTAAAGGAAAATGAGATAGAAGAAACTTCAACCGAAATAAGAAAAAGAGTAAATAAGGCTAGAGAAAAGCAAAGAGAACGTTACAAAGAATATAAAATTTTTTCAAATTCAGAACTAAATTCGAATCTAATAAATAAATTTTGCATCTTAGATGAAGAATCCGAAAAATTACTACATTCTGCATTCGAAAGATTGAAAATGAGTGCAAGAGCATATACAAGAATATTGAAGGTCGCAAGGACAATAGCGGATTTAGATAATTCAGAAGAAATAAAGAAAAAACATATAGCAGAAGCTATACAGTATAGGAGTTTAGATAGGAAATATTGGACTAGATAGAAAAATATGGTTAGAGGACAATAAAAATTAGAAATTTTACTATATAAAATTTGGAAAAAGATGTGATTACATATAGTTTGTAGAAAATTATATTTTAAGTATATTTTATTGTTAATTTTATAGAGGGAAGGATGATTAATTATAGAAATTATTAAATGTTATGAAGAAAAATACTCACAGAGGCTGTTACGAATAAGGGAATATCCTGAACAATTGTATTGCCAAGGAAATGTGGGATTATTAAATGAGCAAAAAATAGTTGCCATAGTTGGATCGAGAAACTGTTCGGAATATGGAAGAAAATATGCCAATATATTTGCGTCAGAACTTGCAAAAAGAGGAATATGTGTAATTAGCGGAATGGCAATAGGTATAGACACATCAGCTCACTGTGGTGCAATGCACGAAATTGGAAAAACAATTGCGGTACTCGGAGGTGGATTTAAATATATTTACCCATCACAAAATATATGGTTATATAATAACATAATTGATGTTGGTGGCTGTGTAATTACAGAGTATGAGGAAAATGAAGAAACAAAAATGAGCAACTTTCCAAAAAGAAATAGGCTAATTAGTGGGTTAGCAGATGCAGTTTTAGTTATAGAAGCAGAGCATAGAAGTGGAAGTAAAATAACAGCAACATATGCAAAAATTCAAAAGAAAAAGGTGTATTGTATTCCTGTAAGTCTAGACCAAAAGAATAGTTCTGGTATAAACGAATTATTAGCAGATGGAGCTAAAATAGTAACAACACCAAGACAATTAATAGAAGATTTGTATGGAAAAAATTTTTACAAGAGTACTTCTGGGAAAAAAGACAAAAATGAAGAAAAAAATCAGAAAGAAAACAAAGTGATTTTAGGTAATGATAATACAGTGGTAACAGACTTTAGTAAAATTTCTAGATTATTAGAACAAGAAATGACATCAGAAGAAATTGCTAAAAAAATAAATAAAGATATTTCTGAAGTTAATTCTATGCTAACAATAATGGAAATTGAGGGAACAATAGAACAAGTTCCCGGAAACTATTATGTAAGAGCGGGCAAAAAAATTAGTTAAAGTTTTAAACTACAATCTAATTAAGTAAGAGGTAATTTAATCATGAATATTGAATTCTTAAGTATCACGTGGAGTATATTTCTAAATGTAGATTAAGCAATGTATTTTGAAAAACAATTATATGTAATTAAGAAATTAATTGAGGAAAGGCGGATTGGAAACGTGAATACGAAACAACAAATTGGAAAAATTGGTGAAGATTTAGCAACTAAGTATTTAAGTAGTAGTGGATATAGAATTTTAGAAAGAAATTATAGAGGAAAACAAGGAGAAATCGACATAATAGCAACTGAAAAAAATAAAATAATATTTGTAGAAGTAAAAGCTAGAACAAATTTAAAATATGGAAGACCAGCTGAAGCTGTAACTAAAACTAAGCAAATTCATATAGAGCAAACAGCCCAATATTATGTATGCAAAAATAAATTGGAAAATAAGCAAATAAGATTTGATGTGGTAGAAGTGTATTTAATAGCTGAAAAATATAAGATAAAACATATAAAAAATGCCATATGGAGTGTATAAAACTAAGTGTTTACAGATTTTCTTTACGTCTATACATATCTTATTTTCTATATGTGTATAAACATTAAAAATAAACAAATGTAACAACAAGAATGCAAAAACAACAAAAGAACAAAAAACACTTGAAAAAAGTACAAAAAACATATATAATGAAGTCGCAAGAAAAATACATTTCGATAAATTGAAAGGAGCGATTTTTATGAACATAAAAATAACAGGAAAGGAACTAAAGGCAACAGATGCAATAAAAAATTATATTGATACAAAAGCAGAAAGAATAGAAAAATATTTTGATGCAGAAGATATAAATTTATTTGTAACAATAAAAAAAGAAGGCGGAGACCAAGTTGCAGAAATGCAAATATCTGTTAATGGGGAATCATTCAGAGCTGTAACAGCAAGCAATGATTTGTATGCTTCAATAGATAAAGATATTGACATATTAGAGGGCCAAATTAGAAAAATGAAAACTAAAAAGGACAAGCAAAATATGACAGAATCTATAAGAGCTAAAGAAGCAAGCAGAGCTGAAGAGCATGAAATAGAAGATGAAATAGTTAAAACAATGTATTATAGTATAAAACCAATGGGAGCAGAAGATGCTAAATTATTATTAGAAGAACAACCACAAAACAGATTCTTAACATTTGTTAACATCGAAACAGGAAAAGTAAATGTTATATACAAATTAAAAGATAACAAAAACTTTGGTTTAATAGAACCAGAAGCATAGTTTAAAATATGAGATTATAAGACGCTTAGAAGTTTTATAATCTCTTTTGTTATATTTTATAAATATTATAACAACTATTTTAATTTTTTTACTGATTTTTTTATTAAAAGAAATATATCCATTTGGAAATAATACTATATCGAATTGTGATATGAATCAATCATATGTAACATTTTATTATTATCTTTGGGATATATTTCATAATGGCAAGAATATATTTTATAATTTTGAATTAGGAATGGGTTCGAATATATATGGAGGCTTTGTATCTGATGGCTTTTTTAACCCAACATCATGGTTAATATTATTTTCAAGTAGAGATAATATTTTATATAATATGTCATTTATTATAATTATAAAGTTTGTGTTTGTTTCATTATTCACAACAATATATGTACAAAAAGTATTTCCAAACGTTGATATAAAATTAAAATTTATATCAGTAATTATGTATACTTTTTCAGGATATTTACTAATTAATTATAGTAACTTAATGTGGATAGATATAGTTGCTTTATTTCCATTATTCTGTTTGGGTTTAAATAATATCTTAAAATATAATAAAATGTTTTTATTTACATTTATTTTAGGACTATGTTTAATCAATAATTATAATTTATCATGGATGATATTGTTTTTTATATTTTTTGCAGTTCCTTTTTTAATAAAATATAAAGCTGTTAATAAAAGAAAAGCTACTTCACAAATAATTTTAGGAACATTACTTTCTATAGGTATTTCAGCTTTTGCTTTTATCCCAACATTTTTACAAACAATGTCTTCATATAGGATGAAAATGAGTGTTGGTTATATCATGTCTTCACCATTTTATTATAAATTATTTAATGGTTTATTTTATACTTTACCAATTATATATTTATTAAAGATGGTAAAAGATTATAAAAAAGATACTAATGTAAGGTTAATATTTTTAACGTCTTTAACAACTTTTATATTACCTGTTATATTTGAGAAAATTAATTTATTATGGCATACTGGTAGTTATCAATGTTTTGGATTTAGATATGGCTTTATAATTAATTTTATTTTAATGAATACATTATTATACGGTTATTCAAAATATGGATTTGAAGAACTAAAATTGAAATTTAAGAATATTCTATTCTTGAAAATTAATTTTCCACTTTTTTTAATTTCAATAATGGTATTTATTCCAAGTATGATATATTTTATTTATGTTTTTATTAATTCAATTAATCAAATTTTTCCATTTTATTTTTCAAATCAAATAATATTATTTGAAATAATATTTTTAACTAGTTTATTTATATATATGTACTTAATAAAAATTAAAAAAATTGATTACATAGTTTTGTTTACTTTAATCTTAGTTATTTGCTATGGTTGTTCGTTTTTTGGAAATAATCCTAATTTAGATACTTTAGAAAGAAATGACCAATCAGTTTTGAACATGGTTATGTTTAGTAATGAACTTAATATCACAGATAATTACAGATTAAAAGATCTAACTTTATCTATGACTGAAAATTATCCATTGGTAGTAAATGTTGCGAGTCCATCTACATTTTTGCATATTATTTCAGAGTCACAAGTATTAAATTATTATCAAATGGGCTATTCTGGAGTAAATACTAAACTGAATGATTTAGGTGGAACTATTTTGTCAGATAGTATATACGGAATTAAATATATTATAAATGATGAACAAATTAATAATAATGTATATGAGTTTTATAAGAAGATAGATAATTATTTTATTTATAAAAATCCATATACAAGATTTATTTACACTGTGGATACTAGCTTAAGTGATGAAATAACATCAAACAATCTTTTTGATGCAAATAATGAATTAACCAATGAATTGTTTGGTAAAGAAAAAGTTTTAAAATCTCTTGTTAATAATTGTACTACTCTTTTAGATCGTATTAAATGTGAATATGATTTAAATAATGAGGAATTATATTTTACTGCTAACAAATATGTAAGTGATATAGTGGTTAATGGTAAAACTATAAAAATAAAGGAAATAGATAATCCAAATAATGAAATTTATTATTATGATTTAGGGTACTATAATTCTAAAGTTACTATAGAATTAGGTACAGATTCTATAGAAAATATTTATTTTTCAACTATAAATATGCAGGATTATAAAAAATTATTTAGTAATTTGGAAGAAATCAAGTATGAATATGATGGTAACAAAATGAAAATTTATTACAATAATGTTGACAATCATAAGGGATTATTTATACCGATTAATTATGATGAAGGTTTTAGTGCTAAATTAAATGGCTCAAATGTAAATGTATATAAAAAATTAAATAATTTCATGTACATAGAATTAGTTGAAGGTGAAAATTACATCGAATTAGAATTTTATCCTAAAATGTTTAAGATATGTTTAATATTTTCTATTATAACCGCTTTGTTACTAGCTGTAATATTTATATATGAGAAAAAAAGAAACTATAATAAAGAATACATATTTATTACGTATCCATTATATTATATTGGAATTATAATAGTCATATTAGTAACTAGTAAAGTTTACATAATTCCTATTATACAAACGTTTATAAATTGAATAACTACTATAAAATAGTTTAAATTACTGTTATACATAAATATTTTGATTGCTCTTTTAATTATTTTATAGTATAATATTTTTAGTCAAATTAGGAGGTATTATATGAGTAATCCAATAGGTCATACATACATGTATAATTTTATTATTTTGTTTATTGTTATTATTTTTGCATTTTTAGCAGGAGCTATGAGTTATTATAAATCATATAAAGTTAATAACGCTATAGTTTATTCTATTGAAAAATACGAAGGTTATAATGATTTATCTAAAGCTGAAATAAGTAGAATTTTAACAACTCTTGGTTATGATAGTAGTACACCTGATTGTAGTGCTTCATATAAAGGAATGACTTTAGTTAATGATAATACTAAAAGTCATAATTACTGCATTTATATAGAAGATAAAGTTACTAGTGGAAATCATGCTAATGGACAGTATTTTGTTTATGGTGTAAGGACTTACATGAGAATTGATTTACCTGTAATTAGAACTCTTAAAATACCTGTATACACTAAAACTAATCAAATTTATAAATTTACAACTTCAGCAGGGCCTAAAATGAATTTTTAAATCAAGTTAATCTTGATTTTTTTGTAAATAAAAGTCAAATTTTATTTTAATACTTGTTAGTTTTTTTTAGTTATAGTATAATTATTATAGATTTGGGGTGGTAGAATGAAAGAAGCCATTGGCACATCTTTTGTATTTAATTTAATGATGATTTTTATTGGTGTATTAATAGCAATGTTTGTAGGCTCACTTGCATACACTAAAGGTTTTAAAGTAAGAAATAAAATAATCGATATAATTGAAAAGTATGAAAAATATGATATAAATGATAGTGCACAAATAGATGAAATAAATGACAGTTTGTCTTCTATTGGTTATCAAGTTAGAGGAGATAATACATCTAAATGTAAAGCTAGGGGTAATGCAAGTCAAGTAGAAAACACAATACCAAATAATGATTATGATTATTGCGTTTATGAGTATAATACTTCTAGAGGAAAATATTACGGTGTTACTGTATTTATACATGTTGATATTCCATTAATTGGTGGTCTTATAAATATACCACTATATGGTGAGTCTAGATTAGTATATAGTAAAGACAAGATAGAAGGGTGATAAATAATGAATGTAATAGTAAGTAATACAAAAAAAGATATATTAGAAAGTTTAAATATAGATATTATTAAATCTGTAAATGGTTTATTCGAAGTTGATGAACTTATTAACATGTTTAAAAATTTTTATTATCAAAGAATGATTCTTGATATTACTGCGATTAAGAATTATAATAACATGAAAACACTACAAAAATTATCTATTTCACTTGATATGGAAAAAGTAATATTAGTTTTAGATGATTCTGAAGAATCATCTTCTCCTGGTTATTTATCAAAATTAATATCTCTTGGAATATATAATTTTACACGTAATGCTGAAGGAATTATGTATTTATATAATAATCCTAATAGTTATAGAGATGTAGCACAGTACCATCAAATAAATGAAACACCAACAGAAAATATAGTATATCAAACTGTAGAATCTGAATCTAATTATTGTAGAGTAATAGGAATTAAAAATCTAACAGAGGCATCAGGTGCTACAACGCTTACATATTTAATGACAAGACAACTTAAAAAACATTACAAAGTTTATGGTGTAGAAATTGATAATAATAATTTTAGTTATTTTAAGGATAAAGCTTTAGTAAGTTTATCTAGTAGTAATTTTGCTACTTTTATTGAAAAAAATAAAGATTGTAATGCAATTATTATAGATGTTGATAAAAATCAACAAGCATTAAGTATGTGCCAAGAAATCATATATTTACTAGAACCTTCAGTGTTGAAGTTAAATAAACTTATGAATTTTAATAGAAGGGCATTTAAGGATCTAGAAGGTAAAAAAATAATTTTAAATCAAAGTGTTTTAAGTTCAAAAGATGTTTTAGAATTAGAATATGAGGCAAGAACTAAATTTTTCTTTAATATGCCACCTTTAAATGAAAGAGATGAGAATATACCTATTTTAGATACATTCTTAACTAAACTTGGATTTTCTAAGCAAAATACAGGTGCACAAGAGAAGAAAAAGAAGATATTAGGCTTATTCTAATTGACATTTTTTATAAAATGATGTAGTATATAGGTAGTTAGGAGGAATTATTTATGTTTATGTTAACAACTGATACAGTATCTTGTGGTGGAATTGATGGAATTCCAGTAATTATACCACAATTAGTAACTTTAGCTATGAATGCTATTAAAATAGCTATTCCTATTATATTAATATTTATGGGTATGTTAGATATGGGAAAAGCTGTTATGGCTCAAAAGGAAGATGAAATTAAAAAAGGACAACAAATGTTTATTAAAAGACTTATTGCCGCAGCTTTAGTATTCTTAATAGTATTCTTTGTACAATTAGTAATTGGTTTAGTTGCACCAAGTGATAAAGAAAATGTTATAAGTTGTATAGATACAATGATTAACTATAGTAAATAATTGATATAAACAATAATAAAACTATTTTATTATTGTTTTTTTTATGCTATAATGTTAATATCTAAAAATGTTTTTATGAGGTGATTATATGTCATGGTTAATAGATATATTAAGAAGTGTTGTGTTTTGGATTGATGGCATTATATATAAATTAGTAGGTGTTGTTTATGATGTTTTTTCAGCAATTGCTACAACTACGATATTATCAGATAAAGTTTTAGATATTTTTTCGGGTAAAGTATATGCGTTAGTTGGTATTTTTATGCTGTTTAAAGTAACTTTTTCATTAATTTCATATATTGTAAATCCAGATGAATTTGTAGATAAAAATAAAGGCTTTTCTAAATTAATAGTTAATATAATTACTTCATTATTATTACTAGTTGTATTTCCTTTTATTTATGATGAAGCTATGAATATACAAAAGATAGTTTTAGATGAAAACATTATTGGAAAAATATTTACAAGTAGTACTTATACACTTACAAGTTCTGTAGATGGTGATTTTATGGCCCAAGAAACTTTTACGGCTTTTTATCACCCTAATAATGAATATAATTATAGTTTAAATATATATGAAATATTTGATACTGATGTAAATGCTAAAACAAATGGTGATTATGATATGTATTACTTACCAGTTGTATCTACTATAGTAGGTGTTATATTGGTATTAGTATTAATAAGTTTTTGTTTTGATATAGCTGTTCGTAGTATAAAATTGGATTTCTTAAATATGTTTGCTCCGATTCCTATAATTGCTAGAATAGATCCTAAAAAAGGTAATGAAACTTTTAATCATTGGATGAAAATGTTTACAAGTACATATTTAGATTTATTTGGTAGATTAATAGCTATTTATTTTGCAATATTTATAATTGGACAAATTCCAAATATGAATATTGCATCAACAGATGGCTCTGAAGTCGGTTTGTTTGTAAAAGTGTTTATTATAATGGGTGTATTGTTATTTGCAAAACAATTACCTAAATTAGTAGAAGATTTATTAGGAATAAAATTAGCCGGAAATTTCCAATTAAATCCATTAAGAAAGATGTCCGAAGTACCATTAGTTGGAAGACCATTGGCTGCCAGTACACAATTTGTTGGAAGAACTGCATCTAATATACTTGGTGCAGGTACACATATGGGTGGGCAATTTGTAAAAAATAAAATGGCTGAAACTAGTATAGGTCAAAAGGCAACTGATTTAAAAAATAAATTAAATTCTTATAAACAAAAAGGAAAAGAATTTTATGATAAAGCAAATTTAGCAACTGGTGGTCATCTAGGGAATATTGCTTCAGATTTTGATAGTACAATTGGTGCTTTTGGTAGAAGCATAGCTGATGATCTTGGCTTACTTGAAAAAAAAGAGAGATTTTTGTCTAATAAAGAATCAGAAATTCTATCTGATCAAGCATCAGGAAAAGAGATAATTCAAAGAAATAAAACAATGGCTGCAGCTAATGATGCCGTATTAGAAAGAGCAAAAAAGAAGGTATCAGAGTCAGTTCAATATGCAAAAAGAAAAGCAGACGTTGATAGATTAAGAACAATTGCAGAAAATCAAACTTCTATGATTAAAGATTTGGAGTCTCAAAGTGTACAAGCTCAGCAATCATATAATGATTACTTATCAGAATATAACAACACAACAGATGTAGCAGAAAGGGCAAATTTAAGTCAAAAAATTAATGAAGCACAAGCAACAATTAACAGAATTGGAGCTGAATTATCTAATGCTCAGATACAGTCTCAATTAAAATATAATGAAATGGCTACTGCAGAAAGTGAATTTAATAAGTGGGCAAATAAAACTGGGGTATTTGAATATGTTGATAAAATTGGTGATTTTACAACACGTGGAGATGATGCAGTTTTAGATGGACTTATAAATAAACGTGACGAAACAGCTAAGTCATTAAGTAATTCTGATCATGACTATGTTAGTCAATTTATTGGCAAAAGTGCATCAGTTACAGATGACAACGCTGGAATTCTTAAAGGTGAAAATACCAATATTGAATCTAAATTTGTTAAACAAGAACAAGAATTATATGAAATTAAAGAACAAAAACGTCAATTACAAGAAGCTAGAAGATCTGTTGGAGATTATAGAAAATTTGGTGGACCTAAACCTCCAAAACATTAGAATAAAAAGGGTGTGATACTATGAATAATTATTTAATTCCTGCAAATACAAAAAGGTCAATGTTAATATTTGGTTTATTTACTAAATCTGATTTAATTTTATTTGGTAGTGGAATAGGAGCTACATTATTAGCTTTAATGTTAATTCCAGAAGGAAATTTTACGATAGCTATTATATCGTTGTTACCTGCATTGATAACTGGATTTTTAGTAATCCCTATTCCTAACTATCACAATACTTTGACTTTTTTAAAATCTTTAATATCATTTTTTATGAATCAAAGAAAGTTTAAATGGGAAGGTTGGTGTTATAAGGATGAAAACACAAAAAAATAGATATACTGGTGATGATATTCCAGTAAAAGAAATTAAAAATGGTTCTATCGTACTTACTAATAATCAAAAAGTAACTGGGGTTAAAATAATGCCTAGAAATATTTTTATACTTGATCAAATGACTCAAGATTCTATAATCTATAGCATGAGAAATGTTTATAATTTAATAGATTATGAGTTTTGGATAATAGCTGCTGATAGACCAGTTGATATAAATGGATATTTAGCTTCATTAGAGCTTTTATATAACAATGTAACTAATCAAGCAAAAAGAAAATTAATAATGGACGATATAAATAAGGCTAATATGTTTATGAATAATAATGTTGTTGATACTGAATATTATTTATTATTTAAAGAAAAATCTGATGACTTAATACAAAAAAGAATAAGAAATTTGATAAATTCATTTGCAGGTGCAGGTCTTATTGCATCGCAGACCACTAATGAAGATTTAAGAACTATACTAGATAATTTCTTAAATGGTGGAGTTACTACTACGTTTGGGACGGTGATTGGATAATGGATATTAGAAGTCAAATTGCTCCTAAAGGTTTGGAGTTTAGATCAAGTGATTTTATAATAAGCGACAAGTATGCAACAATTTTAACTGTTGTAAGTTATCCTAAATTTATATCGCCTGGATATTTAGCTAATTTAACTAGTATGTCTGGTGTTAAGGTTGTAATAAAACATATACCTCTTCCATTTTCTGTAATTCAGAAAATGATTAATAAGGAAATAGCTGATTTAAAAACTAGATATCAAGAAGAATATGATAAGACTATTCAAGAAAGAATTAGACAAGATTATGAATCTTTAGAGTATTTTATTCAACAATTAGTTAGTAGTCAATCAAAAATATATGATTTTCAAATGCATGTTATGATTACAGCTAATTCTGCTGATGAATTAATAAGTAAAAAAATGCAAGTAAAAAGTTACATGGAAGCTATGGAATTAAAAGCTTTTCCTTTAAGATTTGAACAGGAAAGAGTCTTAAAATCTATTATTCCTATATATCCAAAACAGTCTATAGAAGATAGAATTGGTACACCTATTGCAGCGCCTACTATTGCTGCTATGTATCCATTTATATTTGATAGTATAAAAGATCCTGGTTTGTCTTGCCTACTTGGTGTTGATTTTTCAGGTGGAGTTATATTATTTAATCAATTTTTATATCAAATAAAAAAGGAACACAATAGAAATAACGCTAATATGATTATATTAGGTACTTCTGGTTCTGGTAAGAGTACTGCTGCTAAATTAATATTAAGATCTCACATTAGAAATGATTATCAATTAGTAATAATTGATCCTGAGGGTGAATTTGGCGATATGGCTAAGTTATATGGTGGAGATTTTATAGATTTAGGTAAGGGTGGAGAATTTGGTATGGTTAATCCACTTGAAGTAGTAGTTGATGCTGATGAAGAAGAAATAAGACAAGGACTAGGTTACACTGTTTTAACGCGTACTTTACAAACTATTAAAGCATTTATAAGATATTATGATCCATCTATGGAAGAGGACGTTGTAAATATGTTTAGTGAAATGGTTCAAGAAACATATAGAAGATTTGGAATAGATTTTACTTCAGATTTTTCTAAGTTTACATCTAATGATTATCCTACTTTTAGAGATGTTTATGCAACTATAAGAGGTAAATTGCTTTCTATGCCAGAGAAAACTCATGAAAAAGATATATTAGAAACACTAGAAATAAAAATAAGACCATTAATAAGAGAGTTAAAGTATTATTTTGATGGACATACAACTATAACTGCTAGAAGTAATTTTATTGTATTTAATATAAAAGAACTTATGAATAGTGATAAAAATATAAGAAATGCTTTGTTCTTTAATGTTTTAAAATATGCTTGGAGTTTAACATTAAATCCAAATACTAATACAGTTTTAACTGTAGATGAAGCTCATGTTTTAATGACTGGTAGTAATGTACTTGGAGCTGATTTTTTAGCTCAAATTCAAAGACGTGCTAGAAAATATAATACAGGTACTATTATAATAACTCAGCAGCCTTCAGATTTTAGTGATCCATCTATAATCGTTCAAGGAAAAGCAATTTTCGATAACTCAAGTTATTATTTAGTAATGGGATTAAAAAAACAGGCTGTAGAAGATTTATCTAAGTTAATAGATTTAAATGATAATGAAAAAGAAAGTATAAAAAAATACAATCAGGGTGAAGCTTTATTTGTATGTGGTAATAGAAGAATGAGAATTAATATTATTGCTACTGAACAAGAACTTGATTCATTTGGTTCAGGTGGTGGATTATAGAATTTAGGTGGTGATTTAAATGGACGATAAAAAAGATAAAGTTGATAAGTCTATGGCATCCTCTTTGGGAGGACCTATGGCTGGTAAGGCTTATGATGCGTTAAAAAATACAAATTTAGGTAAAAATACTTTATCAAATTCAGGTAAAATACCTGGGTTATCGTCTTCACCTTTAAATTCAATTAGAAAAAATAATGGCTTCAATAATCATAATAATTTAAATAATAAAAATAATAATAAATTTCAAAATTTAAGTAGAAACTCAAATTTTGGAATGGGGGCATTTACTTCTATAGGTGCTGCTAATGAATTTAATGAGTCTTCAGAAAATGAGGAATTGGATTCATATGATAGCTCTATAGAATCTACTGATTCTGGTGGTAATGGGGAAATTTTACCTAAAGAAGTGAAGAGAAAAATATTAAAATTTTCTATACCACCATTATTAGGTTGCTTTGGTTTTATAGTTGCTATAGTGCTTATTGCTTCAATTATAATATTACCTCTTTTAGCAATTGGTGATACTATAAAAAATGGTGTTAACAATGTTAAAGAATTTTTTGCTAGTAGTTTTAACTTTTTTACACGTGGTACATTTTGTTCATCAGATGTATCATGCGAACAAAAAGAACGTGATAATTTTTATGATGCTGTAATTGATAAATATGATTACTATTATGAAAATTATAATGTAAAATTAAATACTGATTTATTAATAGCAACTTTGACTTATTATGATCCTATGAATGTTGATTACAATACTGAAGAGATTCCAGATACTTCTAGTATGGTAAATTTTAAAAAAGCAAAAGGTCAATTAAATAATTTAATAGATAATTTATTAGTAAAATCTAAAATGTGCATATCATCTTCCGGTACTATTGTTAATAAATTAGATAGTGGCGATTGTCCTAAAAAAAATACAGAAATTGTTGAAGGCGTTGAAACTACTTATAATGTTACTGAAAAAATCAGTTATGCAGAAGATACAAATAAATATAAGGATTATCTATTAAATTCGTTTGTAAGAAAGTATTTTTTTGATAATAGAAATGATGAAGAAACTAATAAAAAGGTAATTCAGGTTGTTGACGAAATATTTTCAAGAGCAGAATTTGCATCTTACTTAAATGGTAGTGCAAATACATCAAATAGTATAGTTGCTAATAATGTAAGCGTTAGTATATATTCTGCTGATAATGTTTTATTAGAACAAGTTAGCTTATTTGAATATTTACAAGGCGTATTATATTATGAAGGATTTGCTACAAATAGATCTTTAGAATTTTTAAAAATGCAGGCTATAATTGCAAAAAATTATTTATATAGTATAAATAATGCTTCTATAGATTCTGTTCCAACTTCGTTAAGAGTAATTAATTCAAGACAAAATCAAGTATATTGTAATGTAAAAGAGGGATGTCATAATATGTATGATGCATCTGATGAAGAACATAATACTATTGCAACCGGTGCAGGTAGTGGTGGATATCAACCTATTACAAATGAGGAGTTATTAGAAAAAATTAATACTGCTATTGACTCTACATTTTCAGAATTTATAGTTAATAATAATAAATTTGTATTTACTCAATACCGTTCTGATTGTAGTGTAAAAGGTTTAGCTTGTAATTCAAATACTAATATATTAGATCAAAAAGTTGCTAATACAATGATAGAAAGTGGTAGTTCGTATAAAGATGTTTTAACATATTATTATAATGGTAGTATTGAAACAGTATCACTATCTATAGGTTATCCGCTTGATTTAAAATATACTACTGTAACTTCACAATTTAGTTGGAGAATTGATCCTGTCACTTTAAGTAGATGTACTAGTCATAATGGACTTGATATAGCTGCTGATGGAGACGCTAATATATATTCAATTGCTGATGGAGTGATTGTTAAAAATGAATATAATGAAGTCTATGGAAATCATATAGTAATTGGCCATGGGGCATATAATAATGATACAAGTACTTATGAATTTTATTCATTATATGCTCATCAAATTAGACTTTCTAAATTAGTAAGTGTTGGAGATAAAGTTAAAGCTGGTCAAAAAATTGGTAATGTAGGATCAACTGGATATTCAACTGGAAACCATTTACATATTGAAATATATAAAATTATAGATAACAGCATTCAAAGAGAAGATCCAGAAACATATTTTAGTAATATAGAACTTAAAGGATTAACTGGTTCTAAGCGCTATCCTAGTAAGCAAGCATGTTTAAGTGCTTTAGGTAAATAACTACTTTTTATAGTAGTTTTTTAATTGATATAAAATAAATTTTATAGTATAATTATATTAGTCGAGGGTTGATTATATGAAGAAAATTGTACCATTTTTTTTAATATTATTAGTATCAGGGTGTTCATTAAAATATGATTTAACTATAACAGATAAAAAAGAAGTAAAAGAAAAATTTTATTTGGGT
>ERZ859923.684-NODE-684-length-17895-cov-2.320067_pt1 | contig 17895 bp, 7 predicted proteins | sample MGYA00510116_ERZ859923 | MGnify/ENA primary metagenome ERZ859923 (study PRJEB30046, sample SAMN00715168) | human gut metagenome | study: EMG produced TPA metagenomics assembly of the A metagenome-wide association study of gut microbiota in type 2... | reverse complement strand
CGATTGTTGTTGCCACTATTTTTGCAGAGTAAAGATGTGGCAGATTTGGCACTGGTGGTTGATAAGGGACCATATGCTTATGTTGGAAAAACAATATTGACATTAGAATGGGCATATGTAAATTCAAGAAGGATTGTGCGTCCTGATGTAGAATGGTTAAAAATTTGATATAAAAGTATTGATATTTAAAGAAAAAAAGTATATAATAATATTACTAGAAGATATATAGTTATTAGAATTAAAAAGTGTTTTATCATAAAACTAGAATTAAAAGTAGAATAGAACTAAGTAGATTTATAAAAAGACTCCGAAAGCGTTAGGCTTTCGGAGTTGATTTTTTTATATTCCGTATCACCGGTCAACAATATTCCCTTTCAGTTTCCGGAATGTCGATGGGGATACGCCGTTTACTTTCTTAAAGGCGTCGCCGTAGTAGTTACTGTTATCATAGCCGCATTCAAAGGCGATTTCCGTAATGCTCATGCCGGTTTCCAGAAGCAGTTTTTCAGAATGATTAATCCGCACATTATTTAAGTATTCTTTAAACCCCAGACCGTTTGCAGACTTAAATTTTTTGGAAAAATACGAAGGATTTAAGTGCAGCAGTTCTGCCATGTCATCCAGTGTAATATTATTTTTAAAGTGTTCGTTAATATAGTCTATGGCAATCTGGAGTGCTTCATCGGTGGCACGTGTGTTGTTGTTGACAATCAGAATTGAAGCATCATTAATATATCGTAAAATACGCACGACCAAGGTCTGAAAATACATTTTTAACATGCAGTTTGAAAAAATATCAGACGACTGGTGTTCGGCAAGAATCAGACTCAGCATGGCATTGATATCACTGCGGCAGTCCTCCGGCAGATAAAAGATTTTGGAAAACAGGTGGCTTTGCAGCCATACTGTGCCGAATTCTGCAACCAGCTCGCTTAAATAACTCTGTGTAAATTCAATCGATACACATTCATGCAGGGCAGCATCTGAGTAAGAAGTGCGGTGCAGCGTATCTGCGGGAATAAATGTAATATTGCCGGGTGTCAGGTGGTAGACATTGTTTTTGATAAATAAATCGCACCCGCCGCTGATCAGGTAAAACATTTCATAATAAGAATGTGCATGCGCAGAGTGCATATGGTAAGACGCCTGATGGGTCTTTTTGGAAATTTCAAATCGTGATGTTACAGCCATAGAAATCCTCGTTTCTGAACAATTTTATAAAATTTTGTTCGGATGTTTTTAAAATGTAAAATGGTAAAAATGCACAAAAAATCATAATGTATTTGCGTAATATTAACATATACTATATTTTACACCTAAAATAATCAGTAAACAAGAGCGAAAATCACTATTTTTTTGTAGAAAAGGTGGGGCGTTTGTGATAGATTAGTGTCATTGGAGAGATTTAACAAAAATGTAACACGAATTTTACATTTTTGATTAAAAATTGACAATAGGGCTAATTTCACGAGAGGAGAGTAATTATGAAGACTAAAAAGTCAAAAAGAGTAATGGCGGTCGTAATGGCAGTTTTACTCACAGTAGGTATTATGCCTATGGACTGGACTGTAACAAAAGCAGCAGCAAGTACGGTCCACTCTTTTGATGCAACAGCGCAGGCTTCAGTTGGGGATGACAAAGCCGTGATTGCAGAGGGAACAACATTTAATGACGGGTACTTTAAAATCGTAGGAAAAGTGACTCAGAGAACCAACAGTGACGGAAGCATAAAGGCTTACGAACTGGCATCTAAGGCGGCAGGTGCCGTGCAGTTTACAACGGAAAGCACTTCTTCCGTAGTAGTAGGATTAAGCAGTACGGGCGGTTCTAATGAATCCGCAGTGGCACTGATTAATACAGCGGACAATAGTGTGGTTGCAGAAGATGCAGGAACAGCTGTTGTAGCAGGAACAAAAAAGACAGAGTTAAAGTATACAGCATTACCGGCAGGTACCTATCAGGTTGTATCACCGGAAGATGCAGACCGCAACAGAGGCGCAAGATTCTTAGACATTACGGTTGAGGAAGAAGAAGCTGCCGCAGTTACAACAACATATGCATTCGCAGTTGCAGACCTTGCACCGGCAGATTACGGTGTAACAGCAGATAAAGCAGCAATTGCCGAAGGAACAGCTTTTGCTTCTGATTATGTAAAGACTGTCGGAACCGCAACATTCAGAACGAAGAGTTCTTCCGATTTCAGTGCATTAAAGGCAATTGAACTTGGCTCAAAGGCATCCGGTGCATTACAGTTTACTGTAACAGGTACTGCTTCAGTATCTTTTGAAGCAAGCAGTACAGGCGGTTCGAATGAATCGGCAATTGCACTTGTAAACACAGCAGACAACAGTACGGTTGCAGAAGATGCAGGAACAACTATTGTTAAGGGAACAAACGCAACAAAGCTTACATACAGCAGCTTACCGGCAGGTACTTATCAGATTGTTTCACCGGAAGATGCAGACCGTAACAGAGGTGTCAGAGTGTTAAGCTTCACAGCGGAACAGACAGCAAGCGGCGAAAGACCGGCAAGAAAAGCATGGGAAGACGTAGCAGCACCGGCAATCGGTGAGATTACGGCAGCAGACGGTAAAATTACAGTTCCGTTTACAATGGTAATCGGCTATGACGGCGCAGACAGTGTATCCGTTGATATGAAGAATACAGCAGGAACAGTTGTAGCCACAGAAAATTATGCAAAAGATGCAACAGAAGGTGTAGTTACGTTTACACCGGCTGCAAGCGGTGATTATACATTTACAATTACAGCAGCAAGAAAAGATGAAGCAGACAAGACAGGAACAGATAAGGAATTTAAGGGCTTTGAACTTCCGCTTGCAAAGCCGTCTTTCCAGAGTGCAACAAGCCAGGGCGGCGGTAAGGTTTCACTCGTATGGGACGAAGTGACAGAAGCTTCTTCTTATGAAGTATCATACAGCGAAAACGGAACAGACTTTACACAGCCTGTATCTGTAACAGAAACAGAATATGTCGTTTCAGGACTGACAGTCGGCAAGGAATATACTTTCAAGCTGACAGCAGTCAGAGTATTACCGGCAACCGTTTCAGAAGCTGCAACGATTACAGCAAAAGCAACTGCAGAAGCACAGCAGGTATGGGCTTTTTCAGCATTCGGTCAGGGCGTCAGCTCAGATGAAAAGAATGCAGGCTATGAAGGCAGTGCGAATGACGGAAAGGTAACACTTTGGAATTTAAACAGCAAGGGTAAGATTGTACCGGCTTCTACAGACGGTTTATCCTTCTACTATACAGCCATTCCTTCTAATATGAACTTTACATTGTCAGCAACCGTAACAGTTGATGAATGGACATTGACAAACGGTCAGGAAGGCTTTGGTCTAATGGCGGCCGACAGAGTTGGTAAGAACGGTGATTCTTCTGTATTCTGGAACAACTCCTATATGGCATCTGTCACAAAGGTTGAATACTATGTAAACGCAGATGGCAGCATGGCATTAGACACGATTAAGCAGGGTGGCACAACAGCACCGGAGGGTTCTGTAAAGGCAACAATGAAGTTAGGTATCGGCTCACAGGAAAAGACAGGTGTTACAAAGGCAAACCTTTCTAAGCTCGAAGCAAACGATACAGCAACCGTAAACAATGAATTCAGTTCAAAGATGACAACACTGGAAAGCTCTGGTGTAACGGGAAATCTGATTGGCAATGCAACAAAGGATGTTACTGGAACTGTTGAGAATCCGCTGACAACCTTTAAGATGTCTATTCAGAAAAATAACACAGGTTATTTCGTAAGCTATACCAATGAAGCAGGCGAAACTGTGACAAAGAAATACTATGACACAAAGGCATTGGAACAGTTAGATGAAGACAATGTATATGTTGGTTTCTTCGCTTCAAGAACAGCAAAGATTAGCGTAACAGACATTAACTTAACAACGGTTTCACCTGAAAATGATGTGGCAAAAGAAGAACAGCCGGTTACAACTGTAGCACCTTCATATAAAGTAACATCTGCTTCTGTATCCAATTCAGAAAGCTACAAGTTATCTTATGTAGCCAATGCAGACGGTCACGTTGTTGTTACTGCAGCAGACGGAATGGTTATTGCAGATGAAGATGTAACAGCCGGTCAGAAATATGTATGGGAAACGACATTAACATTAGGTGAGAATACATTTACAGTAACAATGACACCGGTGGAAGGTTACAGACCAAGTGAATTTGAAGTATTGGATTCTTATGAAGCTTCAACATTTACTTATAAAGTAACATACAACAAGTTTGACGGTGACGTGATTTATGTCGGACCGGATGCGGCATCAGACGGTGTCGGTACAAAGGAAAATCCGATTGACATTTACACAGCAGTAAAATTTGTTTCACCGGGACAGAAGATTGTACTTCTTTCAGGTACATACAATTTAGAATCAACAGTTACGGTACAGCCGGGTATCGACGGTACGGAAAGCCAGCCAATCATTATGGCAGCAGAGTCTTCTACAGACAGACCGGTATTTGATTTCGGCAAGAACTGTGAAGGTATGGTATTAGCCGGTGATCACTGGTATTATCAGGGATTTGATGTAACAAATTCAGCAAATGCAAAGGATGGCATCAGACTTTGCGGAAGCAGCTGTACAGTAGATAACGTACGGACTTATCACAACGGTAACACCGGTTTACAGATCAGCCGTTTTACATCAACAGATACTAAAGAAGAATGGCCAAGCAACAACTTAGTATTAAATTGTACATCTTTCGGCAATGCCGATGAGGGTTACGAAGATGCAGACGGATTTGCAGCAAAGCTGACAATCGGTGAAGGCAATGTATTTGACGGATGTATCGCATACAATAATGCAGATGACGGATGGGATTTATTTGCAAAGGTAGAAACAGGCTCAATCGGTGCTGTAACAATTCAGAACTGTGTAGCTTACGGCAACGGTTATCTGGAAGACGGTACTGATGCCGGTAACGGTAACGGATTTAAGATGGGTGGTTCAAGCATGTCAGGATACCACAAGTTAATCAATTCCGTAGCATTTGATAACAAGGCAAAGGGTATTGATTCTAACAGCTGTCCGGATATTCAGGTAACCAATTCTACATCATACAATAATGGCGGTTCAAACGTAGCCATGTATACAAATGATGCAGCAAATACCGATTTTATGGCAACAGGTGTTCTTTCATGGAGAACACAGAAGACAAGTGTGAATGAAACATTTAAGTTCAAGGGTACACAGGATGCTTCTAAGGTATATCAGTCAAGCAACTATTTCTGGAACTGCACGGAAGCAGGAACAAATAATAGTACAACAGCCGTAACGGCAGACTGGTTTGTATCTACAGACACAAAGATGAATTATGACACACACGTATATGCAGCGATTCCGGTTACAAGAAACAGTGACAATACAATCAATATGAACGGCTTACTGGTACTTACAGCCAATGCAAAGGCTGGCGCTGTTGTAGGCGGTCAGGCTTCTGCAAAGATTGATTTGAGCGGTAAGATGACAGGTGGTCTGTTATTCCAGAAGACAACAGGCAGTGAATCCGTAGAAACAGGTGATATGGCAAATATGATGCTTTATATCCTCTTACTGCTTGGCGCAGCAGGTGTATATGCCATTTCTAAGAAAAGAAAGCACGCATAAGCATGATACCGGATTCAGACGAATATAAACGAATATAAAAGTCAAGGAACCCCTTTATTGAGGTGACTTAATAAGGGGGTTCTTTTCTTAAAGAAAATATATATTTTGACAATTAAATTAATTGTAAAAAGATATGTATTTTCTTTTGGAAAAGAACAAAAAGGGAGGTTTTTTTACAATGATTAGAAACAGAAAAACAAGCAGAATGTTAAGCATGGCACTGGCAACATGCCTGGTTGTAAGTACGGCGGCAGTACAGCCGGCGGCATCCGTATTCGGAACCGGTATGGGAGCGGTAACAGCACTGGCAGAGGAAAATGCACAGAGCACAAAGCCGCTTACAACACTTTGGAAGACACAGGAAGTCGGTACACACGAGGGAACAGGATCTTATGTGTATGATGCTGCAGCAAAGACGGTGACGGTAAACGGTGCCGGTACAAAATTCGATAAATCAGCAGGAAGTGATGATTTATTCTATGCTTATTTTGAGGGGAAAGGTGATTTAACCATTACAGCGAAGATGACCGTCAATAATAACGGCAACGCAGGATACGCAGGTCTGTTAATCCGTAATGCCGCAGATGAAGCAGGAAGTGCCAGTGCAGCACTGTATGCAGATTTAGCAAATGGAAGCAAGAATCAGATCCGTTACGGATACCATGGAGAAGCAGCAGGCGGCGGTGCATCACAGGTCAATACGGCAGTCACAACAGAGTCTTCTGATATCTATATTAAATTAGAAGTTTCAGGAAAAACAGCAACCTATCATGTTGCTTCCACAGCGGACTTTTCAGATGAAAAGGTAAAGATACAGACAATTGATGGTTTATCAGCAAAGACAATCGGTTTCTTTGCAACAGAAGGAGTAACTGCAGAATTTTCGGATGTGACGGTGACATCAAATTATACAACCGATGACGGTGCTGCGGTAAACAAGCAGATTTTTGATTCAGAGACAGGAGAAGTAAACTTCTCACAGTCAAGCAGTAAAGATTACTCAGGAAATTATGATGCCGGAAATTCCTTTGAAACTTCCGCAAACGGCAACATTTTATCCGTAAAACATACAAGAAGCGCAACAGTGAAAGGAAATATCAGAGATGATAAAGGAATGGATTACTTATTGTTCCCGGAAACATCAGAAGATATGACGATTTCAGCAGATATTACAGTGACAAAGCTGGATTCCGGTACAGATAAGCAGGGGCTTGCAATCGGACAGTTTAACGCAAAGACCGGCAGTGCCATGAAGTGCGATGTATTACATATCCAGAAAAATATTGTGATCCAGCATACATTTTCAACAATAAGCGGTACAGGAAACTGTGGTGCCCCGAAGGTCGGTAAAAAGTCCGATACTGCAAATGGATATGAGTTAGGCGGAACTTACACACTGACTTATACAAAGAGCGGAAATACCGCTAAAATGCAGGTTGTAAGCGCAGATGGAACGGTGCTTATGGGTTCAGAAGCAAATCCGGGCGAATTTGATCTGACACAGTCTTATGCAGACCTGCAGACAGGTCAGACGGTACGCTACGGTTTAGCATTTTCAGGTGTAGAGGCAGAAATCAGCAACCTGACCTTAAAGAATGCAGAAGGTACGGTTGTATATGACCAGAACGATTATTATGTGGCAGTCGGTGTTGCACCGGTAATTACAAATGCCGCAACAGAAGTGGCTTCTGACAGAAAGAGCATGAATATTACATGGGATGTTGCAGAAGAAGGTTCAGGCAATATCAAATACGCCGTATATGTATCAAAGGACGGCGGTGAATATACAAAGATTGCCGATTCTAAGGTGAACAGCTTCAGCTATGCCGGAATGGACGGTGATGGAAGCTACCAGTTTAAGGTTGTGCCTTATGGTGGAACAACAATGGGAACAGCCATTGAAACTGCAAAGGTTAAATATCAGGCACCGCTTGCACAGACAGAATTAAGCGCCAAAGGCAGTGCAAAGAATGTTGAACTGACATGGACAGCAGTGGACGGTGCATCTTCTTATGATGTATATAAAAAACTCGGTTCAGACGGAGAAGCAGCAGTCGTTACAACAACAGCAGAACTGGCATTTACGGATACCAATGTTGTTGAAGAAGAACCGTATTACTATTATGTTGTGGCTAAAAATGACAACAACACAAGTAATCCGTCCGTAACAATGCAGGTATTAACCTCAGATGGACATACAGGTACTTATGTATATGAAAATGAAGCAACAAAGCTGACTGTAAAAGAAAAATCCAACGATACCGTATTCGGCGATAAGGTATCTGTTGTAATGACAGCAGATGAAGCCGGTACAGCACAGCTTTATGTAAACGGAACAATTGCAGATACAAAGCAGGCAGAAGCCGGTGCAGAGTTTAAATTTGAAGCGGCTCTTACAGAAGGCAGAAATGATGTCAATGTTATCTTTACAGATGCAGAAGGCAAGGCAACCAGAAAGACTTTTAACTTTGTATCAAATCCAAAGTATGATATTGTCGTAGATGCAGCTTACACAGGAGAAGACGGTGCGGCAGTTGACGGAATTCCGACTTATAAGACCGTACAGGCAGCAGTGAATGCAGTACCTTCTGACAATGCGGAAGAAAAGGTTATCTTCATTAAGAACGGTGAATACAATGAACGTGTTGAAGTGAAATCACCGTATGTCAGCCTGATGGGTGAAGACAGTGAAAAGACCCATTTATTCTATGCTGTATGCGTTGCACAGGGAAATGCGGACAGCATGTGGAATCGTAATGCTATGTATGTAGATACGGCGGCAACAGGATTTAAGGCAGAGAACCTGACAGTAGAAAATTCTTACGCTTACACAAATGGTTCTGACCAGCAGGCAGATGCACTCTGCATCGTAGCAGACCAGACATCATGCGTAAATGTAAGACTTGTAGGTTATCAGGACACACTGCTTACGGATTCAAGAGTAAAAGATGAAACAGGAAATTATGCAGTAACAAGACAGTACTTTAACAAGTGCTACATCACTGGTAATGTAGATTTTATCTACGGTGCAGGTACTTCCGTATTTGAAGATTGCGATATCGTTGCAAGATATACGGAATACAAAGCAGACGGCTGTTATACAGCAGGAAGAACCTATGCTTCAACACCTTACGGTTATGTATTTAACAACTGCCGATTCCTTGCAGAAGACGGTGTAGAAGACGGTGCATACAGAATGGCACGTCCTTGGGGTGCAGCCGATTCAACAACATTTATCAACTGCTACTTAGGCAGAGCCATTTCGTTACAGACTTCTTATGGTGATATGAGTGGTAATCTAGCTGAAAATGCAAGATTTGCAGAATATGGTTCTTACGGACCGGGTTATACGGTAAACAATAAGCGTCCTTACCTGACATCAAACCAGGCAGCGACATTTGCAACAAAGACCGTGCTTGCAGGCTTTAACTACAGTGGAGAAGCTTATGAAGATGGCTGGAATGAAGTGGATGGCGTAACATACTGGTATGAAAACGGTGTACGTCAGGGAACAGAAGGCAGAGGCAAAGAAGTCTATGATCCTTCAACAGATGCGTGGTACTGGCTGGACAGCGTACAGGACGGCGCAATTGCAAAGGATAAAGATGTATACTTAGATTCTAATGACGGAAAATGGGTACGCTACGATGAGCAAGGTCGTATGGTAAAAGGTGAAGACTATCGCTATGATGGATGGTACCGTTTTGATGAAGTAACAGGTGCCATGGTCAAAGGCTGGTATACAACAGAGGACGGCAGAACCTATTACTATGATGAAATTACAGGACAGATGTACCACGGACTGGCCGTGATTGATGGCATGGAATACGCATTTGATGATATTACAGGTGTAATGGTCGACTGCGCATGGTATACATCAGACGGCAATGATTACTGGTATGAAAACGGTGTACGTCAGGGGACAGAAGGCAGAGGTAAAGAAGTCTATGACCCTTCAACAGATGCATGGTACTGGCTGGATGCTGTAGACAACGGTAAGAAGGCAGTAAACAAAGATGTATATCAGGAATCTGACGGCGGAAAATGGGTACGCTACGATGATCAAGGCCGCATGGTCAAAGGCTGGAACACTAACGAAGCCGGAACATACTACTTTGACGGAATTACCGGTGCTATGGCAAAAGGCAGCGTTGTAATTGACGGTGTTGAACATTACTTTAATGAAGCTACCGGTATTCAGGAACGCTAAGATTTCATAAAGAAGATAATTACTCAAATTTGATAGCCCGCGGGGCAGTCATGAAAGTTTTTGAATTTTCATGGCTGCCTTTTTGTGTTCACGGCATGTGCTATAGAAAAGAATACATATATATAAAGACAATAAAATAAACTACTAAAAACAAACATTTGTAAAAATAAAAAATGCGGGTTTATATAAGAATGAAAAACATGTAAAATCTACAAAAAATATGACAAATTTCAGTAGTATAGTGGCAAAAATAACCATAAAGAAGGTTGACTATCTGATTTGAAAATAATATAATAAAAACAATTGGTGAAAACTTATAAAAGTTTTTTTAAAAGTTCGTGATTTTTTAAAAATGTGCTAAAAATACGAGGCTTCAGAATTGCTTTTATAAAAACACTAAAAACAAATCAGGAGGACGATTATGAGAAGAAAGGTGACAAAGGCAGCAGCGCTTTTATCGGCAGTACTGATGGCTAGCAGTTCTGTACCGTATGGTGTGTTAATACCTTACAATGTATTGGCAGAAGAAGTAAGTGCAGATGCCGGAGCAGCAGTACAGGAGGAAACAGCAACAACTGTAGGCAGCGTAACCAACATTAAGACATGGGATGCAGCAGGCTTACTTGCAGCAGCAACAACAGAGGATAACGGTGTATCTTTAAAGGGTGACGGCTGGACAAGCGGAACAGATACAGCCGGAGCAGAAGCATTTGGAACAGGAGATTATGTAAAGGCAGGAGGTGTAAAGCCGACACCAAATAATGGCGCAGTTCCGACAACAGGATGCTACTTACAGTATACAGCGACCGACAGCGGTAAGCTGACAATTATGGAAAAGACACAGAAGACTAATAAGAGCTTCTATGTAGTAGATTCAGACGGAGTTGTAAAGGATACAAAGACATCAGGCTCAGCAAGTACATATGATACGATTACAGTTGATGTGGAAGAAGGCAAGACCTATTATGCATATATGTCAGGTTCAACAGCCAATATCTTTTCGGTATCCTTAGCAGTTGGTGAAAAGAAGCAGACTGCATGGGCAGATGTTGCAGCACCGGTAATTAACAGTGTAACAACAGATGAAGCCGGAGATTTCGTTGTAGACTTCTCAGCAGTCATTGATGCATACAAGGGTGCTGATGATGTAAAGGTTACAATGTTACAGGATGGTCTGGAAGTATCTACACAGACATTTACAAAGCAGGCAGATACAGCAACATTTGCACCATACCGTTCAGGTACTTATACATTCGTAGTGGTTGCACAAAGATATGGCGAAGCTGATAAGGCAAGTGAAGTTTATACATACAAGGATTATGTACTGGCAGTAAAGAAGCCGGTTATCACATGGGCACAGAACAAGGGTAACGGCGATGTTTACTTAGACTGGATTAATATTGAAGATGCAGATTCTTATTCTGTAGCTTATAAGGAATCCGGAAGCACAGCAGATTACACGGTTGTAGAATCAGCATTATCTGCAGAAACAGGAAATTACACACTGACAGGACTGACAGCAGGCAAGTCTTATGATATCCAGATTAAGGCACTCAGAAAGTCAGACGGTTTTGAATCTGTTTATACAGAAAAAGATTTTGAAGTAACAACAGCAGAAGAACAGCCATGGTATGCGGCAATCGTAGGTTCTGCACAGGCAGGCGATGTTACATTTACAACGGCTGACGGTCAGACGGATAATGTAAAGCTTTCCGTATCTGACAACAGCGCAGCAAAGAGTAATAATCAGGAATCACCGGCAATTGCAGGAACAGCCGGAACACTGGAAGTTAAGGGACAGGCAAGCGGTAAGATTTCTGATGATGAAGACGGATTTACATATTACTATACAAAGATTGACCCGAACAAAGAAAACTTCAAGCTGAGTGCAACATTTGAGATTACGGATACTTCTCTCACACCGGATAATCAGACCGGTTTTGGTATTGTTGCAGCCGATGCACTTGGATTAAATGTATGGGGCAATCCGGATTATGTACATAAGTATTTCAACTATGCATCTTCTATGATGTTTAGCTCAAAGCAGAGTAATCCGTTTATGAGAACGGTTACAGGTTATACATCAGCTGATACATCAAGCAATGACGGTGTGGAAAGAAGTGTAACAAATGCTAGGTTTACAGACCAGACAGCTAAATTTGAAGTAGGCAACAAATATACATTTTCGTTAGAAAAGACAGACGAAGGTTATACAGCAGCCTGCAACGGTTCAGAGCAGAAGCTTTCTGATAATTCCTTTACATCTGTACAGGAAGATGGAACAGTTGTAGTTGGTATTGCAGTATCCAGAAAGGTATCTGTAAAGGTATCTGATGTTGAATTTTCAAAGTCTGAAAGCAAGGGTATTACATCAAATGACAACGGTGATACAAAGATTACACCGGACGGAAGAGTATACTCAACAAGCACAAGTGGTTCTGCAAATTATGAATACATCTATGTACCAAATTGTGCAGGTACATTGACAGTATCAAACGGTGATACAGATGTAGTTGTAGATCAGGCAGTTGCTGCAAATGAAGTTGTAAGAGTAAATGTTCCGTTAAACAACGGAAAGAATACTGTAAAGTCAACATTAAAGCCAACAGCAGCAGATAACATTGCAAGCACAGTAGCAGTTATTAAGGAAACAGTTGTTGACCATCAGTCATACGGACAGGAAGGTCAGACAATCATTGTATCCGCAGATGCTGATGCAGAAGGTAAGGGAACAGAAGAAAGCCCGATGAGCCTGTCTAATGCATTAAAGTATGCACAGCCGGGTCAGACCATCTTCTTAAAGAATGGTACATACAGCGGTGCAAAGGTTGAAAGAAGTGTCAGTGGTACAGCAGATAAGAATATCAACCTTGTAGCAGAATCACTTTCTACAGACGGAACAGACGGTGTAGTATTTACAGGTGAAGTAAGGCTCACAGGTTCATACTGGCATGTATATGGTCTGTATGTAAAAGATTCAGCAGGTGTAGGTATCCAGATTTGCGGTAACTACAATACAATTGAAATGTGTACAGTAAACCACGCAGCAAATTCAGGTATCCAGATCAGCCGTGAAGGCGGTGCAGACAACGATGCCGGAAGAAAGGGCAAGTTATGGCCGACAGGCAACCTCATTAAGAACTGTGAATCATTTGATAACTGTGATGCAGGACGTAATGATGCCGATGGTTTTGCAGCAAAGCTGACTTGTGGTGAAGACAATAAGTTCTATGGCTGTATCAGCCATAACAACATCGATGATGGATGGGATTTATATGCAAAATCCGTATCCGGTGAAATCGGTGCCGTAACAATTGAAAACTGTGTAACTTATAACAACGGCTGGCTGACAACAGATGATGTAACAGCTAAAGGCTATGAATACGGCGAAGGTAACGGCTTCAAGCTTGGCGGTGGTCAGATGAAGGGTGCTCATGTATTAAAGAACAGTATTTCATTTGACAACCATGCAAAGGGTATTACTTCAAACAGCTGCCCTGACTGTAAGATTATTAACTGTATTTCTTACAACAACTCACTGGATAACAGTGCATACAATGTGGGATTAAATACAAAGGATTCTAACATCAAGGCTTGGGAAGTAACAGGATTAATTTCATTAAACAACAGCAAGAATACAAAGCTGGAGGATTTAATCCCATTTGCACTTCACAGTGAAAACAACTACATTTATGACGGTGCAGCTTCTTATAACAATAAGGGCGAACAGGCTACAGAAGACTGGTTTGAAAGTGTAGATACATCTGTAAAACCAACAAGAAATGAAGACGGTACAATCAATATGCACAACCTGCTTCTCTTAAAGGATACTTCTAAGAACACAGGTGCGGTATTAGATGTAACAAGTGATGCAGCAAAATCCGTAAAACCGGCAAAGACAGAAGTGATTGACGGTACTACAACTCCGGATACACCAGACACACCGGAAACAAAGAAAGACGGTGCAGTTGTTGATGAAAACGGCGATATCCACTACTATGTAAATGGTGTAGAAGTAACAGATTACACAGGTCTTGCAGTAAACGCAGAAACAGGCAAGAAATACTGGTTTGATAACGGTGTTGCAGCCCGCAGCAAGGAAGCTTATGACAGCGAAGCAGATGCCTGGTACTGGTTTGATGCAGACGGAACAATGGCAATTGATAAGGATGTCAATATTCCGGACGGAACAGAAAACGGCAAGTGGGTTCGTTATGATGAAAACGGCAAGATGAAGAAGGGTGAAGATTACAGATATGACGGCTGGTATCATTTTGATGAAACAACAGGCGCTATGACAAAGGGCTTCACAAATATTGCCGATGGTACAGAAGAAGGCAAGTGGGTATACTATGATGAAATCACAGGACAGATGCACCATGGTGACAGCGTAATCAATGGAAACAGCTATCACTTTGATGATATCACAGGTAAGATGGTTCACGGAGCTTACACAGCAGAAGATGGAACACCTTGCTACTATGATGAAATTACAGGTATCGGCTTAGACTGCCAGTGGCAGTTAGACGGCGATGAAGCATTCTGGTATGAAGGCGGAAAGCGTCAGGGTCTTGAAGGCAGAGGTAAGGAAATCTATGATCCGGCTACAGATGCCTGGTATTGGTTAGATTCTGTTGACGGCGGTAAGAGAGCCATGAGCAAAGACGTATATCAGGAATCTGACGGCGGCAAGTGGGTTCGTTACGATGAAGAAGGCCATATGGTTAAGGGCTGGAATGAATTAAACGGTGCAAAGTACTATTTTGATCCAATTACAGGTGCAATGCGTAAGGGCACTTTACAGATTGATGGTGTACAGTACACATTTGATGAAACAACAGGTATCTTAATCCAGTAAGATAAATAAAGATTTCATAAATAAAAGGCGGCAGGAGTATCGCAGAAGTGGTACTCCTGCCGTCCTTTTTAGCGCCTAAAGTACCATTTTGCGCAATAAAATCTATTTTTAAATATAAAAATTGTATAAAAAAGTATGTGATATTTTGTTGAAACAAGTCGGACACAATGATATAATAAAATAAATAAGAAACGTTAAAAGATAAGACAAAAATGATAAGGAGACATCGTCGGCAGCATAAGAGACCGACAGGGGGATGATGTGGCATAGCGTCCACTGAGCCATTCAGTATCACAACAGATGAAAGCAGGTCAGTAACAATCAAACAAAAAAACAAGAGCTGTAGCCGGCATCGGTACTTTCCGTGGGACATGACCCCGTTTAGGAGCTTGGCTGGCACTCAGTGTATGGTAGATGGAACGAAGGAAGTTGGAACACGATTCCACGATATCCATTACTTTCGGCTTTTGTTTTGAGGTAAATAAAAATCGTCAAAGCCGGTAAAATTAATAGATTTAGGCTTGACAGCAGTAAGGAGGAACAACATATGATTCAGGCAATGGTCAAAAAATTGAATGGGAAAAGACTGCGGCAGCGTATTTCATCTGCAATTTTAATAGTTGCAATATTGGTAAGTTTTTCTGGTATTCTTGGAGGAACTGCCATGTTAGTAATGGGTGTCCAGTACAATCACGCATTAACCAATTATGGTTTTTCACAGGGTGATATCGGTAAGATGATGATTACATTTGCAGACACCAGAAGTAACCTGCGGGCGGCAATCGGTTATCAGGATAAGACACTGGTACAGGAAACCTACGAAGCGTATGAAACAAAGAAGCAGGCATGTAAGGATTATGCAGCTATAGTAGAAGAAACAGTTGCTTCCGCTGAAGAACGTAAATTGTATGATCAGATCATGAGCGGTATGGAAGATTATTTTACATCAGCTGATAAGGTAATACAGATGGGTAAAGATGTAACGAATATCGATCAGAGAAATCAGGCACAGCGACTGGCAAAAGATGAAGTGGTACCGAAGTACGAAGCAATTTATGAGAATATGGTACAGCTGCTGGACGCGAATACCAGCGAAGGTAACAAATTGGAAATTAATTTAAAGGTATTAACATATGTCTTACTGGCGGTAGTTGTTCTTATTATTATTGTAGCAATTTTAATCGCAAGGAAGCTGGGCGATGCGCTTGCGTTAAATATTGTAAATCCGCTCGATGCACTGGCAGAACGTTTCAAGACCTTTGCACAGGGTGATTTGACAAGTGAATTTCCGGTAATGGAATCAGAAGATGAAGTATCTGATATGGTTACTGTTGCAAAGGATATGGCAGAGAATCTGTCAGCAGTTATTAAGGATGTTAATCACCGTATGGAACTGATGGCAAAGAATGATTATACAGGTTCGTCTGCAATTCCTGAAAAGTATCTGGGTGATTTTGCAGCCATGAATGATGCAATCCATCAGATGAACGAAGATATGAACGATACAATGCGCCACATTGAAGAAGCTGCCGCTCAGGTATCTATCGGTGCAGGCAACCTTGCAGAGGGTTCACAGAGCCTTGCAGAAGGTTCTACAGACCAGGCCGGTGCAGTTGAAGAATTACTTGCCTCTTTTGCAAGTATTACAGAAGGTGTAGAACATACACATGACAGTGCAAGCGTTTCGTATGATTTATCTGTGAAATATGCAAAAGAAGCAGACAGAAGCCAGCAGGAGATGCAGGCGGTTACGGAAGCTATGCAGCGTATGAGTGAAATGTCTCAGAAGATTGAAAGTATTATCGGTGAAATCGAAGAAATTGCTGAACAGACCAATCTGCTTGCATTAAATGCTTCTATTGAAGCCGCAAGGGCCGGAGAAGCCGGACGCGGATTCGCTGTTGTTGCAACACAGATTGGCAAGCTTGCTGACGAAAGCGCTCAGTCTGCAGTGAATACAAGAGAACTCATTATGAATTCTATTCAGGAAATTGAAAATGGTAACCGTGCCGTAGAGAAGACTTCTAAGACGATTATTGCACTGGTTCAGGGTATTAATGAAGTCGCAGAAAAGTCTAAAGAGTTAGAGGAGCTTTCAGAAACACAGACAGAACAGATGAAGCAGGCTGAAGCCGGTGTTAACCAGATTTCAGAGGTTGTACAGAGCAATGCCGCTATTGCGGAAGAATCTTCTGCAACAAGTGAAGAGCTTTCAGCAGAATCTATTTCACTGAACGAACTTGTACAGCAGTTTAAGCTGAAAAAGTAATTTTTGACACTGATATCAGAATATGCTAGAATTTAAAAATGCGTAGACACGCAGTGAAAGCATACAGAACAGATAAGCGTGAAGTCATGAAAAATGGACTTCGCGCTTTTTTGCACAGATGTTTGCTTTCGCTCAGAAAAGGAGAAATGCGAAAATCCATAAATCAAAGATTTTCGCATAACAGAATTGTGCCGCAGGCATCACAATTCTGAATTTATTGCAGGACTGAATAAATTCAGTCCGCGGTTCCTCCGGCATTAAAATGCCTGCGGAAAAGAGGAAAGTATGTATATTATAGCGGGGCTGGGAAATCCCGGCACACAGTATATGGGAACAAGACACAATGCAGGATTTTCTGTGATAGATGCGCTGGCAGATCAATATAATATCAGCGTAGACACACAAAAACACAAAGGGATGATTGGCAAGGGTATGATTGAGGGAGAGAAGGTCATTCTTGTAAAGCCGATGACATATATGAATCTGTCCGGGGAATGTATCCGTGAAGTCATGGATTATTATAAGGCGGATATCGACGATTTAATTGTTATTTTTGACGACATCAGCTTAGAACCGGGCAAACTGCGTCTGCGGGCAAAGGGAAGCGCAGGCGGACACAACGGTATTAAGAGTATTATCGCACAGCTTGGCAGTGACCGGTTCAAGCGTGTTAAGTTCGGTGTCGGTGACAAACCGAAGGGCTGGGACCTTGCAGACTGGGTACTCGGAAAATTCCCGACAGATTTATACGATACACTGCGGGATGCCAATCAGAGAGCCTGCGAGGCGGTTACCTGTATCATGACAGAGGGTATTACCGGTGCGATGAATAAATTTAATGGATGAAATAAAAATTGTAGAATAGAGGAAGTATGAAAACATTTTTTGAGCCTATGCACGGGATGGCACC
>ERZ859923.682-NODE-682-length-17925-cov-2.206715_pt1 | contig 17925 bp, 18 predicted proteins | sample MGYA00510116_ERZ859923 | MGnify/ENA primary metagenome ERZ859923 (study PRJEB30046, sample SAMN00715168) | human gut metagenome | study: EMG produced TPA metagenomics assembly of the A metagenome-wide association study of gut microbiota in type 2... | reverse complement strand
CTGCAGATCCGCCTGTGGCTGAAAGAAAATCAAAGCCATGCGTTTCGCTTTCCTTTCGATGTCCTCTTTTTGCTTTCTGTTTGATATTGAATATTTTTTGCAAATAAATATCATTTATGACTATTTATATTGAAATCTAAAATAATATTTAAAAAAAATATTAATATACTATATAATCGGTTTTATTTTTTAGTTTATAAATATTTTATTATCTAGTAGCCCCTCATGAAGTAATTCCTCAGTATTATTTAAAAATACTTCTTCAATGCGATCTACTCTACATTTTTCTGATATTAAAATGGCTTCAACTTTATCAACTGCTTTATCTAAATCATCATTAACAACTACATAATTATATTTAGTAACATCATTAATTTCCTGATAAGCTGTTTTAAATCTTGATAATATTTTTTCACTACTATCAGTGCCACGATTTATTAATCTTCTTTTTAATTCCTCCATTGAAGGTGGCATTATAAAAATAAATAAAGCATCTTTTATTAATTCTTTTATTTGTAAGGCACCTTGAATTTCAATATTAAGTATTACATCTATACCTTTGTTTAGATAATCTTCAATCTTACTTTTAGGTGTACCATAGTAATTGTCATTATATTTAGCATACTCTAAAAAATTACCTTTTTTTATGTTATCTTCAAATTCTTCTTTAGTTACAAAAAAATAATCTTTTCCATCTACTTCGTTTCCACGTAAAGGGCGTGATGTCATTGATATAGATACCCAGGCATTTATTTTTTCTTTCTTTATTACCTCATTTATAATAGTATCTTTTCCTGCACCACTTGGACCACTTATTACTACTAATGTTCCTTTTTCTTTTTGTTTAATGATTGACATTATATCACTCCTTTAATATTTGATTAACTTATATTACCTATTCTAGCATATTTATTAAAATATGTAACTATCTTTTACAAAATACTAATTTTACTCTTAAACAAAAACGACAAATAATTTTTTTATAACTATTTGCCAAAAATTTAAATTATTAATGTACTTCAAATAAATTAAAAGGATATCTATTAGGTAAATCTAGATTAAATTTCATTAGTTCTTTAGTAGTTGGATGAATAAACTCTAATGAATAGCAAAAAAGTGCGATTTGTTCTTTTACTTTTGCTTTTTTATTATACCTTTGATCACCATATAAAGGATTTCCATGATATGAAAATTGAACTCTTATCTGATGTGATCTACCAGTTTTTAATTTAATATCAACTAATGATAAATCATTCTTATAATCTATTAAATCATACTCTAAAATAGATTCTTTTCCTTTTAAATCTACTTTAGTTGTATTAGTTTTTGGATCTTTTAACAATTTATCTTTATATATTCCATGACTATTAACTTTACCTATTACAACAGCATAATATTTTTTATTTATACTATTTGTTCTTATACTCTCTGATAATCTAGATGCAGCTTTACTCGTTTTAGCAAACACCATAACCCCACCTACTGGTCTATCTAGTCTATGAACTAAGCCAAGATATACATTACCTTTTTTATCATATTTATTTTTTATATATTCTTTTAGTTTAGTAAGTAAATCTAAATCATTAGAACTATCTAGGCACGTAGGCATATTTATAGGTTTTTCTACTACTAAAATGTGATTATCTTCATATAAAATATTAATCACATTCCCACCTTCCATATATTCCACATGGTAAAACTAAATTATTATCAGTTATTGGAAGACCTAATTCTCCAGAAGTAACATGTCCTTTATATTTTTCCATAGATGTTTTAAGAATATTATATAATACTGTACTTGATATTCCAGTTGTATATGAATTTATTAAGAAAAATAATGGTTCATCACTTAATATTTTTAAGCATTCTTTGATTAAATTATCTAGATTGTGTTCAAATTTCCACATTTCTCCATTTGGACCTCTTCCATAAGAAGGTGGATCCATAATAATTACATCATATTTATTACCACGTCTATATTCTCTTTGAACAAATTTCATACAATCATCTACAATAAATCTTATATTGGCATTATCTAGGCCACATAAATGCATATTTTCTTTAGCCCATTCAGTCATGCCTTTAGATGCATCAACTTGTACGACACTAGCACCTGCGGATGCTGCAGCCATTGTAGCAGCACCAGTATAAGCAAACAAATTAAGTACTTTAATATTTCTATTAGCATTCTTAATTTTATTCATAGAAAAATCCCAATTAGTTGCTTGTTCTGGAAATATACCTGTATGTTTAAAATTAGTAGGACTTACTTTAAATTTTAAATTTTTATAATTTATAGTCCAATATTCAGGAACATTTTTATAAAAATCCCAATATCCACCACCTTTATTAGAACGGTGATAATAAGCATCAGGCTTATTCCATAAATCACTATTTTTTATAATCCACATAGCTTGTGGATCTGGTCTACGTAATATTACACTACCCCAACGTTCTAATTTTTCACCATTTCCCGCTGAAATACATTCATAATCTTTCCATTCATCACTTAAATTCATAATTCACCTACTTTAAATTGTTTATAGCTTCCTTAATAACGTCAACTGAATTTTGTAATTTAATAGTTTCATCTTTATTTAATTCAATATACATTTTTGTAGCACCATTACTATTAATAACTGTTGGAAGTCCAATATAAATATCATTATCTTTATCATAGCTTGATACAGTTATAATACTATTTTCGTTATTTAAAATTGCATTTGTAATTCTTACTAAACACATACCAATACCATAGTATGTAGCACCTTTTCTATTAATAATTTCATAGGCCGCATTTCTTACATCATATTCAATACTAGACATTTCTTCTGTACTAATAAACTTATTTATATTTTCTGTTCCTACTAAAGCTTTACTCCATAAAACAAATTCAGAATCTCCGTGTTCACCAATTACATATGCATGCATATTTTTAGGATTCATATTCAATTTCTCACCTAATATATATCTTAATCTAGAAGTATCTAAACTAGTTCCAGAACCTATTACTCTACTTGGATCTAATTTAGAATATTTATAAGTTAAATATGTCATAACATCAAGTGGATTAGTTGCTACTAAAAATATTCCATTAAAACCACTTTCCATAACACTTTCTACAATAGATTTAAATATTTTAGAATTTTTATTTATTAAATCCATTCTTGTTTCACCCGGATTTTGATTAGCACCTGCTGCTATTACTACTATCTTAGCATCCTTACAATCACTATAATTTCCTGCTTTTATATCTATTTTAGAAGGAGCAAAAGCAAGACAATGATTTAAATCCATAGCCTCTCCTATTATTCTTTCTTGATTTAAATCAATTAATACTAATTCGTTTACTGATGTAGATTGATTTAATAATGCATAAGCATAACTCATACCTACATTTCCACAGCCTATTATTACAACTTTATTCATATATATCACCCTTTTAATTATATCAAAAATAAATAAAAAAAGTAAGATTTATAAACTAAATTAAAATAATAAAAAGACTATTACATCAATAGTCTATATATTATTACCATTTCCAATTTCTTATTTCTTCTAAATCTGTACCATACTCTTTAATATATTCTTTATGCATAACTAATTTATCCATACATTCTTGATATAATTTAGAAGAACAATCTTTTAATTTATCTGTATATTTTAAAACATCCATAACTAAATGAAATCTATCTAATTCATTTTGAACTCTCATATCAAATGGAGTTGTAATAGTACCCTCTTCTATATAACCATGAACGTGTAAATTTTTATTACATCTTTTATATGTTAACTGATGTATTAAATTAGCATACCCATGGAATGCAAAAATAATAGGTTTATCTTTAGTAAATATTTTATTGTACTCTTCATCTGTTAATCCATGTGGATGTTCATAATTAGACTGTAGCTTCATTAAATCCACTACATTTACAACTCTTATTTTTAAATCGGGATAATTTTCTTTAAGTATTTTAGATGCTGCAAGTGTTTCTAATGTTGGAGTGTCACCACAACAAGCAAGTACAACATCTGGTTCATTTTCATCTTCTGTTCCTGCCCATGACCAAATTCCAATTCCTTTAGTACAGTGAATTATAGCCTCATCCATAGTTAACCATTGTTGTCTAGGATGTTTAGAAGCCACTATAACATTTATATAATTTTTTGTCTTTATACAGTGATTAAAACATGATATTAAGCAGTTAGCATCAGGAGGTAAATATATACGTGTTATATCTGCTTTTTTAGTAACTAAATGATTTAAAAATCCAGGATCTTGATGTGTATATCCATTATGATCTTGTTGCCATATATGACTTGATAACAAATAATTTAAACTTGATATAGGTCTACGCCATGGTAAATTTTTAGTAACCTTTAGCCATTTAGCATGTTGACTTGCCATAGAATCAACAATCCTTACAAAAGCTTCATAGCTGTGCATAAATCCATGACGTCCTGTTAATAAATAGCCTTCCAAAGCTCCTTCACATAAATGTTCAGATAAAATTGAATCTAATACTCTACCATCATTAGATAAATATTCATCATTTTCTGTTATTGGTAAATCCCATTTTCTATTAGTAGCTTCAAATACATGATTTAATCTGTTTGATAAAGCTTCATCAGGACCAAATATTCTAAAATTTTTAGAGTCTTCATTTAATTCTATAACTGCTTTAATATATCTTCCAAGTTCCATCATATCTTGACATACAGTTTCTCCTCTTTTAACATCAACTGCATATTCTCTAAAATCTGGTAATCTTAATTCTTTAAGTAAAATTCCACCATTAGCATGTTTATTTAATCCCATAGTCTTAGATAATTCTGGAGCAAGTGATTGAATTTCTTCTTTTAAATGTCCTTTGCTATCAAATAATTCTTCTGGTTTATAACTTTTCATCCAATTTTCTAATATAGCTAGATTAGCTAAATTATCTTTATTTACTACAACTGGAACTTGATGGGATCTAAAACTTCCTTCTATTTGTTTTCTATCTATTTCTTTTGGGCCTGTCCAACCTTTTGGAGTTCTTAAAACTATCATAGGAAATAATTTTCTTGTATATTTACCATTTTTAGCTTCTTCTTTTATTTCTTTAATTGATTCTATAACTTTATCTAAGGTTGAGGCCATTACCTCATGCATAGTAAGTGGATCTGTTCCTTCTACATAATAAGGCATCCATCCATATCCTTTTAATAAACAATCAAGTTCTGGACGTGATATACGTGATAATATAGTAGGATTAGCTATTTTAAATCCATTTAAATGTAATATTGGTAAAACTATTCCATCAGTCTTTGGATTTATAAACTTATTAATATTCCAAGAAGTTGCTAAAGGACCTGTTTCAGCTTCACCATCACCAACAACACACGCAGCTATTAAATCAGGATTATCAAGTACAGCACCAAAAGCATGAGACAAGCTATATCCTAATTCTCCACCTTCATTTATTGAACCTGGTGTTTCAGGTGCTACATGACTTGATATACCACCTGGAAAAGAAAATTGTTTAAATAATTTTTTCATTCCTTCTTTATCTTTCGTAATATTAGGATAAATTTCAGTATAACTTCCCTCTAAGTATGTATTAGCAACTATAGCATTACCACCATGACCAGGACCTGAAATATATATCATATTTAAATCATATTTTTTTATAACTCTATTTAAATGTACATAAATAAAATTTTGTCCAGGTACAGTTCCCCAGTGACCTACTACATTAGGTTTTATATCACTTAATTCTAAAGGACGCGTTAAAAGTGGATTATCAAGTAAATACAATTGACCTACTGATAAATAGTTTGCAGCTCTAAAATAAGCATCTATATTATATAATTCTTCTTTTGTTAATGTCATATTTTCCCCTACCTTTATTCTTATACAATTATACTATAAATAAAGTTTAAATACAATAAAAAATAAGCCAAAATATTGGCCTATCTTTTTGAGAATTGTGGTGCACGACGTGCAGCTTTTAAACCTGGTTTTTTACGTTCTTTGCTTCTTGAATCACGAGTTACAAAACCTGCTCTTTTTAAAATTTTACGATAACTATTTTCACTATCTACATTTGGAGCATCATATTCTAATAAAGCTCTTGTTATACCTAATCTGATAGCTCCTGTTTGTCCTGTAAATCCACCACCATTAACTTTAACGTCAATATCAAATGTAGTTTCATTACCTGTTGCAACTAATGGTTGCATTAAATCCATAACGTTAGTTTCATAAGGGAAGAAATCTCTTACATCACGTCCATTAACTGTAATTTTACCAGTTCCTGAAGTCATTTTAACTTGAGCTACAGAAGATTTTCTTCTACCAGTTCCAATAAATACTTTTGCCATAGTACCTCCCTATTTCATTTCCTTTGGTTGTTGAGCAGCGTGTGGATGAGTTTCATTTGCATAAACAAATAATTTTTTATACATTTGTCTTCCTAATCTTCCATTTGGAAGCATTCCTTTAACAGCTCTTTCAATCATTTCAACAGGATATTCATCTCTCATAACACGAGCAGTTCTTTCTCTTAAACCACCAGTGTATCCGCTGTGATTATAGTATATTTTATCGTCTAATTTTTTACCAGTTAAATTAACTTTTGAAGCATTAACAACTATAACATAGTCTCCACAATCAATGTGTGGTGTAAATGTAGGTTTATTCTTACCACGTAATACTGTTGCAACTTTAGCAGCTAGGCGACCTAAACTCATTCCTTCTGCATCAATTACATACCAGTTTCTTTCAACATTCTCTTTAGTTTGCATGTATGAATTTTTCATATTGTTTTCCTTTCTATCAATGAATGAATTGTCCCAAGATTCATTCAGTGCGGGAATTAATTAAATGTACCAATAATGATTGTACTAGAAAAACACTGGTTTGTCAACCAAATTTAAATAATATTTAATAAAAATTTCAATTATATTTTTTTAAATTTAGTCCATAAATAATAGTGTGCAAATATATTATTTAAACACAAAATGTAGACATAAAATATTACGTATCATATTTAATAAAATACTATTTGCAAATTCTAGATATTTTCTTAAATATCTTTGTAAAATAAGGGAAAAAATATATTGTAACGATATTCCCGCTATTTAAATAATTTTCTAATAGAAAACGATATAATTTACAAAAGGTGGTAGTATGATAGGAAAAATGTTAAGATTTATGAGAACTGAAAAAGGATTTAGACAAACTGAACTTGCTAAAGAGTTAAATATAGCTCAAACAACACTTTCTGGATATGAGACACAGTACAGTAACCCTGATTTTAAAATGATCGAAGAAATTGCTGAACTATGTGGATTTGAAGTAGTTTTTAGAAATAAAGAAACTAAAAAAGAATATTCAGTTGAAAAAGTCCAAAGAAAAGATTTTTAAAAAGTTGAAGATTAATTCAACTTTTTATTTATATAATACATCAACCAAATATAAACCACAGCCTTTAGCAGTTAGAGTATAATTAGTTCTATTTCTTAGTTCTAATATTTTAACAACATCTTCTACATTTTTCTTATGTGAACCTACCTCTATAAGCAAGCCAACCATATTTCTTACTTGATATCTTAAAAAACCAGTACCAATAAATGATATTATAATTTTACTGTCTTTAAGTTTTACTTTAGCATCTATTATAGTCCTTACAAAATCTTTTTCTAATTCTACTTTAGTAAATGCTCTAAAATCATGTGTGCCTATAAAGTATTTTATAGCTTTATTAATAGCCTTAGTATCCAAATTTTTATTATATTGATATACATAATCTTTTTCTATAGGATTATATTCACCCATATTAATTATATACATATATTCCTTTGATTTCACACTAAATCTTGCATGAAAATCACTACTTACTTCTTCTACACTTTTAATATATATATAATCACTAATCAAACTATTTAGTGATTTTTTTAACTTTTCTGGACTAATATTTATATTTAAATCAAAATGGGCTTTTTGATTATAAGCATGAACGAGTGCATCAGTTCTACCTGATGCATATATTTTAACTTCATTATTTGAGTTTATTTTTTTTAAAGCATTTTCTATTTCTTGTTGTACTGTTTTAGTATTTGGCTGCTTTTGATATCCATTAAACTTAGAACCATCATAACTAAATGTTATAAGATACCTCATATAATCACCTACAATATCTATATATATCTTTCATTAAATCTTTTATATCTTTTCTATGGTCTAATTTTATCTTTTTCATTTTTTCTACTAATTTTATAAATGATACTATCTTAGGTAATTCATAACCTAATTCTTTCTCATTAAATAGGTAATAGTAAATACTCTCTGTAAGTCCTTCTTGGTATAGCTTTCCATCTTTTAATATTACTAAATATCTAGTTATTTCATATAGTAAATCTTGATTATCACTAGTAATTATTATTGTCTTATGAAATTTATCTTTAAGACGTTCTAATATTCTAATTAATTTTGCTTTTTCTTTCTCATCAAAGTAAATAAAGGGATTTTCAAGAAGTAATATTTCTGGATTATATAAGAAAGCAAGAGATAGTTGAAACCACTTCTTTTCACTAGATGATAAAGTAGTAATTGTTCTTTTTAGTAATGACTTATCAAGTCCTACTATCTTTAAAGCTCCTACTACTTTTTCATCTATATTAACTATTTTTGAGGAATTAGAAAGAATAAAGTATCTTAAATATTCTTCTACAGTATACAAAGGATACTCTAAATTAAATTCTAATGGTACATAATAAATCTTACTTTTATAATAATCTTGCTTTTTTTTGGTAACTCTTTCTTTATCAAAATATATATTTCCACTAAATTCGTTAGAAAAAGAAATAACTTTCAGTATTTCTTCTTGATTAGTACCTGTTACACCGGTTATTACTGATGAAGGTATGTTAATAGAAACATCATTTAATTTAGCTGTTTTAATATGCGAAAGTTTTATTTCCATAACATCTCCACCATTTCTTTTTGATTTAAAATAATTTTATCGACTAGATTATAATACTTTAATTTTAAAGATAAATCAATCATAAATGGCAGGCGAAAGCCTAGTTTATTTAGCATACTATCGTCATTTAAAACGGTTAGTATATCTCCTTCTTTTATTATTTTTCCTTCATCTAATATTGATAAGTCTACATTAGAAAAATATGTTGGTACTTCTAAGTTATTAGTCATACAAATAAAGACTATTTTTTCTTTATATTTATTAAATATTTTTGCTAAGAATTTCAATTCATCTACTTTTAAATATTTAAATACATCATCTAGTAATATTACTTCTGGACTATAAAGGAAAGCACAAGCTAGACTTAATTTTATTTTAGTATATTTATCAAGTTCTATTATTTTTTTATTTTCATCTTTTGTTAATTGAAATAGTGATAAGATTCTTCTTTTTTCTTTGGTGATACTATCTTCACTAATATTTAATCTGTTTAAATTGAAGATTATTTCTTCTTTTATTGTTTCGGTTTTAAATACTTCTTCTTCAAAAATAGTTTGAATTTTATATGGATACTGTCTAGAATTTATTTTTTCTATAAATGTTCTATTAACTCTAATCATTTCTTCTGTTTTAATTATACCGGCTAATACCTTTACTAAAAGAGTTTTATAGGAATTACTAGGTCCAGCAATAAATGCTATAGAACCAGTTTTAAAGGTTTTATTTATTCCATCAAATGGTGCTATTTGTAAATTTTCAACAGTTAGTAAGGACACTATTTTTCCTTCTTTTTCTGTATGTGATAGGTTATTTTTGCAATCATTTTATCACTAGCAAAGTGAGAAATAAATTTTGTTAGTTTCATCATTGTTCCTGGAATAATAACCGTTTTTCCTTGTAGACATTTTTTTATAGTATATTCTGCTACATATTTACTTGATAATGGTTTAACTGAAAAGGTAACTCCTGCTCGTTCATTAAAATTAGTAGCAACGGGTCCTGGACATAAAACAGATATTTGAACATTACTTTTCTTTCGTCTTAATTCTTCATTAATGGCAAGACTTAAACGATAGACATAACTTTTACTAGCATAATAACTAGATAAAAGTGGGCCTGGAAAGAAAGCTGCACTACTAGCAACATTTAAGATAATTCCTTTATCTTTCTTTTCCATTTCTTTTAGATAAAGTTTTGTTAGAATATGTACAGCATTTATGTTGACATTTAACATTTCTAATTCTTTATCTAAATCCGTTTCATCAAAAGAGCCAAATATTCCATATCCTGCATTATTAATTAGTAAGTCAATATCATATTTTTTTGTTGATTCAAAAACTTCTTTAACATTTTCTGAATTACTAAGGTCTTTAACTATTATTTCCACATCAGTATTTAATTGTTTTTTAATTTCTTCTAAGGCTTTTTCACTCCTGGCAACCAATATTAAATCGTATCCCATATGACTAAGAGTTATAGCCATATCCTTCCCGATTCCACTCGATGCCCCTGTAATCATCGCTTTCATCCTTGGTATCACCTCATATCATCATTGTACCAACTTTCATTGGAAAAGTCATCTATTAATAAATTTTTTATTGGCAAGTTAGTTTAATTTTATGCACAAAAATAGGGCTCCACCGTTAGATAGTGCCCTTGCAAAAACGATTTAACGTTTTTTTATTACACAAATAGTGTATCACAACTCTATATTTGTGCCAACTACTAATAGTTATAATTTTTAAAGAACTACAATCATGATTAATTTTAATATTTTATTACATACTTTTACTAACTTTGCTATCTTTATAACTTTCGCAACTAATAACTTCTTTCTCATAACAAGTTGTTAAGTTACTAATAGTTTCATCAGTAACTTTTATCTCTCCATCTTTAATAATTGGAATACCAACTCTTTCTAAAGTTTTCAAATCAGTACTACTAGTTATATCACTATGTCCTAACACATCTATTAAATAAGATAGTTTCTGTACTTCTGAAGAGTCTTCTTTAATCTTACTATGAAAATCACTAGCAAGCATTGTTCCAATCACGTATCTCTCTCTTTGCGGAAAGGAAAGAGTTCCTGTTCTTACAATTGAATTCAAGTATTTTTCTCCTCTTTCAAAAAATAATGCATAAAGTTTAGAATCTTTATTCATATAATTCAAATAATCTAGCAAGACATCTTGTGTAAGATTACCGTTACTCTTCTGATATAATTTTAATAATTCTCTTTCAAAAAGAATAGCACCTGCATCATCTACTGTTTCATGCAATCTATTATTTTTATATATTGATATTTCATTTTTATCATAATAACTATTATTAATAAGATAATCTTCTAGTAAAAACTCCATAGAAATTGTTGATGTTTCTCCTAAAAATTCTTTTATAGTACTATTTTGATTTTTTGGTTGACTAAACTTATGCGTAATTTCGTGAGTAATGGTAAAAACATCTTCCAAAGTAGAGAAATAATCAATATCAACAGTACCGTCTTTTCGCACTTCAGATTTATTTTTGCAATCTCCAGGATGAAATTTGACAGAATAATCATTTTTAGTATCGTAATTTTTTTCTTGTAATATATTTAAGAACATTTCTGAATACTCTTTTTTGATACTCTTAAAAAAATCAGTCGTCATTTCTATTGATTCTTCTATTGGTACCTCAACGTTATAACTCTGTCTTTCTAAATCAGGTGTATTTTCAACTATAATTTCTGCTAGTTTTGCAATTTCATCAAAATATTTCAATTGATATTCTAAATTTCTATCAGTTATTGAATTTTTGATTGCTAAATTTAATTTTTCATAATAATTCATACAGTCTCTACCCTTCATAATCATTATAACAAAAAAGGATATTTCTATCCTAAACTTGTTCAATGTATTCTAATAATTTCAATAATAAATTCATATATTCCCGTGATAAAGATGACCTTCTTAACTTTCTAATAGCAATTCTTTTATTTTTAATTGGTAAATCAGAAAAGATTATATCTGCTATTTTCTCTTTTAAATAAGTATTAATCTGTAAGTCCATTAAGATACTATTAATATCTTCATTAATTAGACGAACGGCGTCTATTTCAATATCTTTACCACGACACATCAATGTTAACTGACCGATTGTATTAATATTTTTTAATTCTACTACAAAGTCATTATCTTCTATATACATTGACTCTATCTTTATTTCCTTATCATTGTAGAAAGCTTTTACTTCCTCTGCTTGTTTAGTATTTCTAAATCTAAAACGATAATTTCTCTTAAGAGGAACAACTCCACTTTTTCCTTCAACTGAACGAACAATAACAGTATAATTATTTTTCATATAGTTATAATCAATATCAGTTTTTAGATATAAACCTTCTTTATATAAGGAAGTGATACCATCATCTTCATACATAGTATAAATATTTGAAAGTCCTGGAAAGATATGAATTTCAAAATCAAGAGGAAGTCCAACGTTATTCTTGTCACTTCTATTTGATAAAGGAATTATCGCTCCACTCTTTGCAAATACAGGGTAATCTTCTTCACGATAGAAAGAAACATACTTCTTATCACCAGGGAATTTCTTACCAGTCTTAAAATCATACCAAGTTCCTTCTGGAATATAAAATTCATGAATTGTTCGGTTCATTGTTAAATCTTTCTTTTTAGTAATTGGACAGATTAATAATTCTTTTCCAAAGAAATACTGATAGCGATACTTATTATCATCAATAACCCAAGGATAGCGGTAATAAAATGGTTCCACTAAACACTTTCCTTCCTTATAGTAACGATAACTTTCAGTATATAAATAAGGAATTAATCTATGTCTAAATCGTAAATAATCATTAACGATTGTTTCCGTCTTAACATCCCAACGCCAAGGTTCTCTCTTATAATAAACGCCTCTTGCAGCATGGAATCTTAAGATTGGACTGAAACACCCTAACTCAACATAACGAATATAAAGTTCGCTTTCTTCTACACCACCATGGTTTCCACCGACATCATGACTCCAGAATGAAACACCTATATTACTAGCACTTAATGTACTAGAAGATATCTCTCTTAAACCTTCCCAAGATATTTCACTACTTCCTGCATATAATATCGGATAACGATGTGGAGCATAAAGACCATTTCTTGCTAAAAACATATTTCGTTTAGCAGGATTTCTTCCTGAATCTAGATAGTTATAATGATTGTAAGCTAATAATTTATAAACATCATTATCAGGAGTATAGTCATGAAAGAAAAAGTCTACTCCAATGCTTTCCAAAGGATGTAAAAACATCTTAAAGTATATATCTAATAGTTTTGGATTCAAAGGATCAAATAAGATTATTTTATTACCAGTAATGTTCAAATATTGACAAGCTTGTTGATAATATGCTTCGTGGGGATAGATACCTTCTTTAGGATCTACTTCTAGACCAACTCTTACATTATGTTCGTGTAAGGTATCTATAAATTCTTTAGGGTTGGGAAACAAATTAGCATTAAAAGTAAAACCCGTATGTAGATTTTTAGTTTCACCAACATCACGATAATGCCAATCTTTATCTAAAAGAAAGATAGCAAGAGGTACTTTTCTTCGTTCAAAGTGACTAACTATATCCATTGCTTTTTCGGTATCATAGGTAGTATTTCTACTCCACCAATTTCCTAAAGCATAACGCGGTATTAAAGAAGGCATACCTGTTAATTTAAAGTAATCACTAAGAGCTAAAGAAAAATCCTTATTATACATAAAAACATAAATATCAATACTACCTTTTTCTCTTGCTTCTAAAGTTCCATCTTCTAAAAACAAGAAACTATTAGAATCATCAATAGAAGCAAAACCTTCAAGAGAATAAAGACCTCTTTTTAAGTATTGTGATAAAGGAACATCTTCACTTATCATATTGCCACCCATATTTCTAGCTTCTGGATGACCATAGTACCAATCTCTATTTTCATTTTCATTGGTACTACTTAAAAGAGTTATTTTAAGATTTTTCATCGGGTCTACTTTACTTCCTGTAAAAGGCATTTCTTTAACATACATAAGACGAAAGTATTTAGTAGTTATCTCTAAAAACTTAGGATCTTGTTTAACTTGATAATTAGGATAATCAAAAGAACGATATAACACAAGCTGACTAGGACTATCTACAAAATGACCAGTTTCACTATACTCAAGCCTAATTAGACGTTCAGATAGCATAGTAAAACGATACTTTTCTCCTTTTATAATACACTTTTCATCACTTTTGGCTTTTTTGATATTTTGTTCAAATTGTTTTCCAAGCGGATACATCTATATCATCCTTCCTATTCTTCTACTTTATATTAACATATTTTAACTTCATTGTAAAAACATTACATAATATTCATCATAAGTAATATTATTTTTCTTAATATAACTAGCAATCTTGACACCTACATAACGATAATGCCATGGTTCACATTTATATAGGGTTACATCTTCTTTTGATTTAGGGTATCTTAGAATGAAACCATATTTATAAGCATTTTCCATCATCCAGCTATACTCTTCACTTTCTGTAAAGACTGTGGTATTTTTACTTGCTACATCAATAGCCATTCCTGTCTGATGTTCAGAGTAACCTGCTTTAGCAATATTTTTTTCTACATAACTATCACCATAAGCATTTTGATAATAGGAAACAGTCTCTTCTTGGTCAGCATAACTACGATAACCAGAATTTACAACAATATCTTTACCATCTTCTTTGGCAGCTTCTCGCATTTTATGAAAAGCTTCCACTACTTCTTTATTAGCTTTAATCTTACTACTTCCTTTAACATCATCGGCTTGAAATGTTACTAAGTCATTTGGTACATATTTGCTACTTAATTGATGATGTTTATTAACTAAAGCTGTCTTACTAAATTCATTAATTACTTTTACATCCTCATATTCCTTTTTATCAAAATCTAATTCTACATTTAGCACAGTAATATCTGGACTATCGTTTTCTTTATTTTTATAAGCAACATATCTATCATATTTAGATAAATGAGAATAATCAATAGAAAAGAATTCCTTAAGATACTTTACTTTACCTCTTTGAGCAAATGATTTTACTTCGGTATTATTTCCTCTTGATAGTATTAATGAAATCTCATCATCCGTATATCCTTTTTCTATTAATTTATTAATACTAGGAATTATGTCTTTTAAATTTTGATATTTGATATTTTTATAATGTTCAAAATTTTCTTCTTTATAATCACTACTTTCAAAGGCAGCATTTAAAGTTTTATTTTCTCCTATCTCATTTACTTTGTTCCACTTGAATTTTCTAACTATTACACTAGAAGCTTTTCTACTATAACCTAACTTTTGTAAATTTAACTTTTTTGTAAAAAGAAAGATGAGAATAGCTATTAAAATTACTAAGCCAATCAATATATGTTTACCAACATCTGTTACTTCTTTTTTTAACTTTAACTTTTTAGTTTTCAATTACTACCACCTACTCTTATATTAATTATATCAAAAAGGAAAAAAAATCATCAATATTATTTGATGATTTTCTCGATTAAAGTTTTCATAATTATCAACTTTTTCCCTCTACTGCGTAATATCATGTTAAAGCATACAATAATTATATTTTTTTACACAAAACCTTTTCTTCTCTTTGTTCAATATTACTTCTTATCTGTTTTAAATCTTTTAAAGAATACTTATCTAATGTATTAATATTAAGTTCTAAATTTTCTTGACTTACTCCTTTTAAAATATCAGGATAATCTTCTCTATTAATGATTTTTTCCATATTATTTAGATAAATATTATATTTTTCATGTTCATTAACTTTTTTACCATTTCTAACTGCTAAAAAATCTAAATAAGCTAGCGTCATAACATTGAATATATCAGGAAAAATTTGAAAATCTAATATTTGTAGTCTTTTTAGTAGTAAGATGGTTGCTACACCTTGAACACCTACTAAAGCATTAAGTATTTTATTCTCTAATTTTTCTCTGGTTATATTTACTGCTTTATCTCGTTCTTTAGCTTGCATTAACATATAATCAATAATTTCTTTTTCAAGAGATTCTCTATAAGTAAAAGTCTCTACATTTCCACTAATAAATTTAATAACTATTTCATTATCTTTTACCTCATATTCTTTAATAGTTGCAAAGTTATCATTATCATATCTATTCATTAGTTTTCACCTTTTTCTTAGTTAGTACTTTTGGAGCTAATTTTGCTTCCATTATATTTGGCTCATTTTCCAATAATTCATCCATAGTATATAAACTCAAATCACTAGTATCAGATATAACTTCAATCATTGGTAATTCGGTATAGACTTGACGTTTTTGAAAAGTCTTTATGCCAAATCCACTTTTTAAATACTTTTCATATTTTGAGTAAGTGGTAATAGTTTCAAAATAGTTATATAACATAGTGCTAAAATAAAGAAATACTAATACTTTTACTACCGAGTCGAGTACTTCAGAATTAGAGAAAATAAAGGTTGTTGATAATATTGTAGTAGTTAAGGCAAATTGATAAAAATCATGTAGTTCAGCTACAACATTCATTTCTGATAATTCAATATACTTCAACCATTCTAACTCCTGTTCCTCTACACTTAAGGTTTTCTTTTCTTCATAACAAGAGTAACCTGTATCTAAAGAATCAACTCCATACTTTGCTAAATATTCTTCTCTTTCTTCTATTTTTTCCTTATTCATATAATTAAACTCACTTTCTTTTGTTAAGTATTTTTATAGTATCTTTTGGTAAAGATGAAAATGTTTCTTCTTTTTTAATGTTAACTCTTATTTTTTTTAACTCTTTTAAACTATACAAATCTAACGTATTAATATTAAGTTCCAAGTCATCATTATCTATTCCAGCAAAAACTATTTTTTCATCTAAGCTTTCTATTTTATCTTTATTTTTTAAGTAAATACTATACTTTTCATATTCTTCAAATCTAATTGAACGGTCTGTTTCTTTAAAAAGAAAATAGAATAAAGTTGTCATTTTAGTCATTAAACCAATTGTTTTTACTGTAATGGAATCGTATGGCTTAGTAATATCAAGACAAAATAATAAACTTATTAAAGCAAAACTAGTGGCCCTATCGCTTTTCTTACTAACTAGGTCTATATTTTCATCTCTTTCTTTCGCTTGTTGTAGCATTGTTGCTAATATTTTCTTTTCATTTTCTTTAGTATTAGGTGTAGTATATCTACTACCGTCTAAAAAAGTAATAACTATTTCATCATTACTTATAATTTCATATTCTTTAATCAATGTTCCTAAATCTGCATCTCCATAACCGAACTGCATCGAATCACTCCTTTTCTTACACACAAAAAAAGAAACTATCTAGTTCTTTGAATTTTATTTACATTGTATATAGAAACAACTCCGCTAAAATAGACTACCATTCTTTAATTTCCTTGTCAATTATAACTTTTATCAACTTTGATTGATTTTTTATCTTCACTATCTTTCTTTGCATAGAATAGTGTTGAGCAAATTCTTGCATTTTCTTCTTTGGCTCTTTGGTCTAAAAAATTACTTTTAGCATCATCTATTTCTATGGCATATTTATTTTTGTAATTAGGATCATAATTTGGATTAGTTATAACTTTTCCATTCTGAAAAGCTCCTACTATATATTTTGTAGGTATACCAAACTTACCGTCTTTTAAACCTTCATACAAACCTGGTTCACCTTTTATTAGTTCTTCATCAAAAGCCAAAATAAGAGTTGTATTTTTTACGTGATAAGGAATTAGTGATGACAATAATGAACTGGTCATGACAGTATTTGATAAGCTAAGATTTTCTTTTCCTAGATTATCATAATTGTAAAGTCCTGTATCGAAATAAGCACTAAGATTTCTATTAAACGTGTTATGTAAGCCTACTATTTTTCCATCTGTTAGGTACAAATTCTTAAGAAACTCAAATT
>ERZ859923.681-NODE-681-length-17983-cov-2.945058_pt1 | contig 17983 bp, 18 predicted proteins | sample MGYA00510116_ERZ859923 | MGnify/ENA primary metagenome ERZ859923 (study PRJEB30046, sample SAMN00715168) | human gut metagenome | study: EMG produced TPA metagenomics assembly of the A metagenome-wide association study of gut microbiota in type 2... | reverse complement strand
GCGAAAAAGATGCAAGCAAGCGTGCGGCAAAGGCGTTAGCCGTTAATTGTGCGGTGTTGCCCTAAGTGTTTTCAGCTTTTCTTCGATACGGCGGTATTCCGATGAGATAGGACTGGCGCCGGGCTGTTTGAGGTAAATTTCAAGGTAGAGCCGGTTAAAGAACGCGCTTCCGCTGAAGAACCGCTCCATGCGGCGTATCTGCCCGAAGGAATACACCCCGGTGAGGAACATCAGCTTTTCGCGCTGTGTGGATGCAGGCTCCAGCGCACGCATGAGCAGCAGGTCGCAGCCGGCGTCGAGCGCGGCTTTCCTGTCCTCGGTGGAGTAGCTCCCGGAGAACATCTGCTCGAGGAAGTCGAGAACGTCGTCGATACGCGCGTTGTCGTGGTTCCTGAGCCACACCGCGCGGTCGTATACATACACGGCGCGTATCAGCGTGTGCTTCGCGCGCTCGTCCGGGTGGTACTTCATAATAAGAAGCAGGTGCCGCGCGAGGTTCTTGTCAGGCTCCGGCGGGTAGCTGCCCACCGCAAAGCGGGAGGTCTCGTGATCCAGCCGCGCCGCGTCGGTGTAGGGCGCGTTGTCGACATTCACGCAGTGCGCAAGTATCACAGCCGCCTGGGTACGCAGCGCGGGGAAGCTGTCGCACAGCTCCTTGAAGAATCCGTAGGTGTACGCCGGGGAAACGAACCTTCCGCCCTTCGAAAGGAAGCGCTTCAGGATATCAAGCGAGTATTCAAGCGACTTCTGCGCCATGTTCCAGTCGGGCTGGGAGCGTATCAGCGCGGTGCAGTCCCTGAGGTAGGACTCCCAGTTTTCCACGTCGTTGAGTTTTAGAATTCCGGCGGTGAGCTTTCCGCAGCACGCCTCGAAGTCCTTCGGGAGCCACTCCAGCGCGGCGGTGTAGTGCTTGAATGCGTTGGCGAAATCCCATTTTCCCATGTATTCCTGCGCCTTTGAGCATTCCATGCGGCATTCGTCAGTGCCGTAGACGTCGGTGTAGGCGTCGTCCTCGTCGATGAGTTCGCTGAGGTCGGCCTCTATTTTCATGTCGTCCGGAACGGCGCTTTTCAGCCCTTCCAGCAGGAACTCCCGGGAGTCCCGATAGGAAATGTGCGTGCCGCAGTACAGGCAGAATCCCGTTTCAAAGTCGGAATCCAGCATTATCATGCGCTCGCATTTCGGGCACATGCAGTAATCCAGCATGGTATCACCACCTATTATTTTAAGTAAGGTACTATCATTAGGTAACCTCTAAAAACCTCTCGTGTCCCGGTTTTTAGAGGTTAACATTATTATAGCACACACTATTATAAAAATCAACAAATTTTTCCCCGCCGCTTGACAATTGCAAAACAGTATGCTATAATATGAAACTGAAAGTGAAAATCAAAATCAAATTCGCGGGAGCTGATCACTTTGGACAGAAACAATTACAATACAAAACAGCGTGACGAGATAGTGGAGTTTTTCAGCCGCCACCGCGGAAGCTGCTTCACCGCAAAGGATATAATCACGAGCGGCGAGGTGACGGTGGGCGAGGCGACGGTATACAGGACACTCACCAAGCTTGCAAACCAGGGGGTGCTCAAGCGCTTCACCGGGGACGGCTCGGGTGCGTGCTACCAGCTAATGGACGAGCAGAAATGCTCCAGCCACTTCCACCTGAAATGCGACCGCTGCCAGAAGCTGATACACATGGACTGCGGCTTCATGAAGGAAATGCAGCAGCACATAGAGAAAAACCACGGCTTCGCGGTGGACGTCGGGAGAACCGTTATCTACGGACTTTGCAGCGACTGCCAGCGCGCCATTGAGTCAGAGGAACAGAAGAACAAGGAGAATAAATGAGATTCAGAAAGATAATTGCAGTTATTGCCGCCGCTGCGCTGGGAGTTTCCCTGTGCGGCTGCACCAGCCAGGAAAAATCAGAAATCAGCGGGAAGCTGAAGGTCATCGCGACGATATTTCCGGCGTATGACTTTGCGCGGCAGGTTTTCGGAGATACGGCGGACGTAAAAATGCTGCTCAAGCCCGGTCAGGAGAGCCACAGCTACGACCCATCCGCAAAGGACATCGTAGAGATAAGCGGCTGCGACCTTTTCGTCTACAACGGCGGCGAGTCCGACCAGTGGGTCGAGAGCGTGCTGAAATCCGCGCCGGAGGTGGAGACCTTCCGCATGACGGACGCGGTTTCGCTTCTTGACGAGGAAGTCACCGAGGGAATGCAGAACGCCGGGGAGCACGACCATGACGAGGAAGAACACAAGGACGAATACGACGAGCATGTGTGGACCTCCCCGGACAACGCCTCCGCGATCGTGAAGGCGCTCGGGAAGCGCGCCGCGGAGCTTTTCCCGGAGAATGCCGATTCGGTAACGGCGAACGCTGATTCCTATGCGGGTAAGATAAACGAGCTGGACGCGAAATTCGCGGAGCTTCTGAGCGGCGAGGAGCGTTATTTCATCTTCGGGGACAGGTTCCCGCTGCTGTATTTCTTCAGGCATTACGGGCTGAATTACTACGCGGCGTTCCCGGGCTGCGGAAGCGAAACGGAGCCGTCAGCGCAGACAATGACATTCCTGCTGGATAAGCTCCGGCAGCCGGATTCCGTTCCGGCGGTGTTCTGTATCGAGCTTTCAAGCAGGCGGCTGGGCGAGGTCCTTGCGGAGGATTCCGGGCTGCCGGTCGGGGAGTTCCACACCTGCCACAACATTTCGGCTGACGACCTCGCAGCGGGGGAGACATACGTTTCTCTGATGGAGCGCAATTACGAAGTACTATCTGACATTTTGTAAAGGCAAGTGACATATATGGGCGAACATCTGATAAAAGTTGAAAATCTCACGCTGTCATACGAAAACATGACGGTGGTGAAGGATCTGAGCTTCACCGTGGAGAGCGGGGATTACCTGTGCATAGTCGGCGAAAACGGCTCCGGAAAGAGCACGCTGGTGAAGTCGCTGCTGTCGCTGAAAAAACCGGTGGGCGGCGAGATAACCTTCGGCGGAGGACTTCGCCGCAACGAGATAGGATATCTTCCGCAGCAGACAGGCGCGCAGCATGATTTCCCAGCGAGCGTGGGGGAGGTCGTGATTTCGGGCTGCCTTAATTCGATGGGATTCAGACCTTTCTACACCGACCGCGAACGCAAAAAAGCCGCCGAAAACATGGAGCGGCTGAGCATATCCGACCTTAAAAAGCGCAGCTTCCGGGAGCTTTCGGGAGGTCAGCAGCAGCGGGTGCTTCTGGCGGGGGCGCTGTGCGCGACTTCAAAGCTGCTGCTGCTTGACGAGCCGGTGTCCGGGCTGGACCCGATGGTCACGGCGGAGATGTACGAGCTTATCGCGGACATAAACCGCAGCGGAGTTACAGTCGTGATGGTAACTCACGATGTCAGCGCGGCTCTGAAATACGCGGGGCATATCCTCTGCATGCGGCAGGGTCTTACTCGGGAGAGCTGGTTTTTCGGCACACCGGAGGAGTTTCTCACGAGCAGTGCCTCGGATTTTCTGAAAGGGGGCGCGGTCAATGGGTGACATTATTTCCGCGTTTTTCAGTACGCCGATACTTTTCCGGGCGCTGGTGGTAGGTATTCTGGTTTCGCTGTGTGCGGCTCTTCTCGGAGTCAGCCTGGTGCTCAAGCGTTACAGCATGATAGGCGACGGGCTTTCTCATGTTGGATTCGGCGCGCTTGCAATCGCGGCGGTGATGAACTGGGCGCCGATGGCAGTTGCGGTTCCGGTGGTGATCGCGGCGGCTTTCCTGCTTCTGAGGATCTCGGGAAGCAGCAAGATAAAGGGGGATTCCGCGATAGCGCTTATATCCACGGGCGCGCTTGCGATAGGCGTAATGGCGGTTTCACTGTCCGGAATGAACAGCGACCTTGACAGCTACTTATTTGGCAGTATCTACGCGATAAGCGATGAGGACGTTGTGATAAGCGTGGTTCTGGCGCTGCTGGTACTTATACTTTTCGTGTTCTTCTATACGAGGATCTTTGCGATAACCTTCGACGAGAGCTTCGCCCGCGCGACTGGAACAAAGGCGGGTCTGTACAACATGCTGATCGCGCTACTGACTGCGATAACAATTGTAGTCGGAATGCGCATGATGGGCTCGATGCTGATTTCAAGCCTGATAATATTCCCGGCGCTGTGCAGCATGAGGGTGTTCAAGAGCTTCAAGGCGGTCACGGTGTGCTCGGCGGTCATCTCAGTGGTGACTTTCATTGCGGGCATGGTGATCTCATACGAGTTCGGAACTCCCGGCGGTGCGAGCATCGTCTGCGTGAATATCCTGGTGTTTGCGGGATTCACGGCGGTTGGCGCGGTCATGAGCCGTAACAGAGGATAATCCAGATGTAATAAATGTCCCCGTTTTTTAGACGGGGATATTTTGCTTTGACCTCTTCACGTCAAATTATTCTGCCATTAAGCTGTATATCGAAAAAGCCATCTTTCGTTGAAAAGAAAGATGGCTTTTTGATACTTAACGTATTTATATACCGTTTGATCGTTAGTTCTGCTTCTTTCCGATAACGGCTCTTAGAAGGAACATCAGTCCGAGCATAAGAACTATCGAAATGCCCAGTACCACAAACACGTTCTGGATAAATCCAGAGATAAGGTAGCCCACGATGCACACTCCTGCGACGGTCAGCGCATAGGGGAGCTGTGTGGATACGTGGTTCACGTGGTCGCACTGCGCTCCGGTGGAAGCCATGATCGTGGTGTCCGAAATTGGCGAGCAGTGGTCGCCGCAGACCGCTCCGGCAAGGCACGCGGAAATGCACACAATAACCATCTGAGGGATCTCGCCGGTCTCGGCGACATTGGCAAGTTCTGTGCTGAAAACGCTTGTAACTATCGGGATAAGTATACCGAAGGTTCCCCAGGAGGTACCGGTAGCGAACGCCAGTCCAACCGCAACGACGAACAGGATAACCGGCAGAAGAATGCTGATGGCGGTAGCGCTCTTTACGATGCCGGAAACGAACGCTCCAGCCTCAAGGTGGTTAGTCATGGTTTTGAGGGTCCATGCGAAGGTGAGGATCAGAATTGCGGGAACCATCTGCTTGAATCCCGCCGCAACGGAATCCATGCACTCCGTGAATGTGAGCACCCTGCGGCACATGAAGTATATCATTATAACCACGAGAGCCGCAACCGAGCCGAGCGACAGTCCGTAGGAAGCGTCGCAGCCTGCGAACGCCTCAACAAATTCGGTGCCGCTGAAGAATCCGCCGGTGTATATCATGCCGAGAACGCACAGCACGATCAGCACAGCAACCGGGAGTATCAGGTCGATGACTTTTCCGCGGGAGTGGGCGGGCTGAGCGTCCTCCTCGTAGACCTTGTTGCGGGTGGTGAAAAGGTCGCCGTTACGTGCGTTCAGTTCGTGAGTCCTCATGGGACCAAAGTCGAATCCGGTGACTGCGAGGAAAATTACCATCAGAATAGTCAGCAGCGCATATAGGTTGTAGGGAATGGTGCTGATGAACAGGCTGATTCCGTTGACGCCTTCGACGGTTCCGCTGACAGCCGCCGCCCATGATGAGATAGGTGCGATAATGCAGATAGGCGCCGCAGTAGCGTCGATGAGGTACGCGAGCTTAGCGCGGGAAACGTTGTGCTTGTCCGTAACGGGGCGCATTACAGAGCCAACCGTCAGGCAGTTGAAGTAGTCGTCAACGAAGATGAGCACGCCCAGCAGGAACGTGGAGAGTGCTGCTCCCTTGCGGCTTTTGATGTGAGCCGCCGCCCATTCTCCGTAGGCGCGGCTTCCGCCAGCCTTGTTCATAAGCACGACGATAACTCCTAGTACCACCAGGAATACCAGTATTCCCACATTGTAGGAATCCGCCAGGTTGGCGATGAGACCGTCCTGGATAACGGTGGTGAACATTCCCTCGAACCCACCGTTTGTGGCTACCGCGTACACGATACCTCCGGTGAGGATACCGATAAACAGCGAGGAATATACCTCCTTGGTGATAAGCGCCAGTCCGATAGCGATTATCGGAGGGAGCAGCGACCAGAGCGACCCTATCGCTTCTGTGATCGGAGCCTGAATGAAGCAGCCTGCGATGAACAGAACGATGAACAGTGCAATAATTATTTTGCCGACATATTTTTTCATGTTTGAACTCCTTTTAGGACAACACCGCAGAATTATTGTCGTACGATTGCGCCGTCAGTTTTGCCATTATTACGCTTTGCTTATTGGTAAAACTTGATTTTTCGTCAGATTGTACGATGAGGAGTTGTTGACGGAAGCGATAGCGTTTTAAGTCAACAACTGGCGACGCAAGGCTGGTCTTTCGTTAGTTTGGCACAAAATGTAACATTGCACTTATAGCAGGCGGTGATATATTGTGCCAAACTAGCCCCTCTGGCACTGCGTGCCACCTCCCCCACCGGGGGAGACACGCCTTGCTAGGACGAATCGTGCAAGATGCAAGCAAGCGTGCGGCAAAGGCGTCAGCCGTTAATTGTGTGGTGTTTCCTTAGTTTATGTTATTAATATACTATTAAATCAGTAAAAAGTCAAGCATTTTAACGCATTTTGTCCGAATGGGCAGAATCTTGTCGTTAAATTTGGAATAATTCACTGTTAATTCCGTGCCGCAGTACGGCTTGACAATTTCCCGGCTACGTTATATAATATCTAACGGAGAAATTACAGAACAGAGAGGAAACAACATGAAACAGCATTGGGCAAGCGTCTGGGGCAACGCTATATCTATAGGAGAAAACCGCCCCGAGGGATATAACAGGAACATCACTTTCCGCTATCCGATTTATTCGCAGTTCGGCGGAACCGCCGTTCGGCTGACGTTCGACAATTTCTGCGGTACCGAGCCGGTGACGTTCAACAAGGTGACGGCGTTCATCGGCGGGAAGTTCTACCCCGTTACATTCGGCGGGAATCGCGCGGCGACCGTCGGCGCGGGCGAAAACATAGTTTCCGATGAGCTTCCCTGCGAGGTGGAGCCGCAGAGCCTTATAACCGTCAGCTTCTGGTTCAGGGATTTCACGCTGCTGAGATCGGCGGGGGGTTCACCAGCGGACCGCTGACCGAGGGCTATTACGCCATCGGCGACATGACCGAGACCGAGCTTATCCCGAAGGAGATCGAGCGCGGCATAAGCGTTATCTACTTCCTCAGCAACGTATCGGTGCTGACCTCCGCGGAGAACCGCACTGTGGTCTGCTACGGGGATTCCATCACCGCGCAGGACTGGCCGGAGTACCTCACGCTGCGCTGCAACCGTGAGGAGAAGCTCCATACTGCGGTAATACGCCGTGCGGCGAGCGGAACCAGAATGCTCCGGGAGTATAACTGCATAACCTACGAATCCTACGGGCTGATGGGAAGCAAGCGCTTTTCCCACGAGGTCCCCACCGACGGAGCGGACACGGTGATAATCCAGCATGGTATCAACGATATAATCCACCCGGTGGGCACCGAGGTGAATCCGTTCCGCCCGATGAGCGACATGCCCACCGCGCAGGAGCTTGCCGACTGCATGAAGTACTACATCAAGCAGGCGCGCGGCTTGGGGTATAAGGTGTACGTCGGGACGCTGCTTCCTATCGAGGGCTGGCGTACCTATGCGCCGTTCCGCGAGGATGTGCGGGGGCAGTTCAACGAGTGGATACGCACCACCGACCTCATCGACGGGTGCATAGACTTTGACAGAGCGTTAGCCGACCCTGAGCGTCCGACGCGAATGCTTCCGCAGTTCGACAGCGGCGACCACCTCCACCCGAGCAAGATGGGCTACAAGCAGATGGCGGATATCGTTCCCGGGGAGATACTCCGCTGAACGGTTCAGGCCGAAGGCAATAAACTAAAGGGGCTGTGAATCACAGCCCCATTTTAATAGTATAAAACGTTTAAACCTTGAGCAGATCCTCAACGGTGACAGAGAAAACCTTTGCCAGAGAGATTATCTCAATATCTGTGACGAATCTCTGACCGGACTCGATTCTCTGAACTGCGTTCTTGTCGATATCCAGATTGATGACCTGCAGTCTGTCTGCAAGCTCACGCTGTGAGATCTTCAATGCCTTGCGCAGCTTTGCAACGTTGATTCCGCAGATGTTGTTTCTTCCGTCGGTTGTTCGGTTGTTAAACATGTGGACTCTCCTTACTTGATAAAAAAATTATGCGAAATCCATTCCAATAAAAAATGTATTGCACCTTATATTATTTTACAATATGGCGCGGGTAAAAATGACACCTAACAGAAATCAAAACGATAAATATTACATATTCAAGGAATAAAATGGAAAAACGAGCTCTGATTGACCTTAATAACAGCCCAATAACCCCATTTTGTGGCATATGCTATGTTTCGTTTTGTTAATAATGCACATTTTCCGCTGCGATTTTTCTAATAATTATACAGCGTGATTGATTCCTTCTGAAGATATCCGGGCATAATATAGCTGAACATGTGAACATTCCAGCCTGATCCCTGTAAATCTCTGTACATAGGATAATATAGCCTAACAATTGTGAAATATACGTGAATAAGTTAAAAATTAACTTATTCTCACATGTTCCGGTTGACATGTGTATTTAAATATGTTACAATAAGCATGATATGTGATTGCTTTTAGCAGGAGGACACGCTTTTGAAGATAAAATGGAACAAGAAATACACTACCATAGCGGTTTATTCGCTCATCGTCATTATGCTGGCGGTTCTGTTCGTAGTATTTGTATTTAAATTCGACTCGTTCAAGAGCGGATTTTCATGGATAGGAAGCGTCTCAGCACCTCTTATCTGCGGTATCGTAATAGCGTATATCGTGAATCCGCTCATGATGTGGATCGAGCGCACTTTTTTCCACAAGCTCGTTGAGAATCCGCCGCCTGAAAAAGGCATAGTGATGCAGAAACTGGCGGAATCCAAGGTCGGTTCCACTGCGGTGGTCCGCACACTCGAGAAGCATGGCCCCTCGATGGAGAAGAAGTCACGCCGCCGTAAGATCGCGGCACGCGCGCTTTCGGTGACTATCGCGTATATCATAGTTCTTGCGGCAGTCGTGGGGATTTGCGTGGCTGTAGTTCCGAGCGTGGCAAAGAGCGTGGTCGACCTCGCCGACCAGATGCCCGGGTACATCAAGAAGCTGGACGCATTCCTTGAGGATTTCTTCGCGAACAATCCGGAGATCGCAAATCTTATCTCCGACAGCTTTACTGAAATAGGCTCGATCGTAAATAAAATATCCGAGATGGTTCAGCCGATGGCCGGGGACATCATGAGCAGCGTTTCAAGCGGCGTATTCCAGTTTGCGGCGGGGCTGCTGACGGGTCTGAAGAATGTCGTGATTGGACTTATCATTGCGATATATCTTCTGTTCAGCAAGGAGAGGCTTCTGGCTCAGACAAAAAAGATCCTTTTCGCGTTTCTGAAGAACAATATATGTCAGCGGGTGTTTTATGTAGGCTCCCGAACCAATTCGATATTCAAGAGCTACGTAATATCTAACCTCGTGGACGCGCTGATAATTTTTGTTGCGATGGCGATAGGCTGCCTCGTTATGGGAATGCCGTACCCCATGCTGCTTGCAGTAGTCTGCGGAGTCACAAATCTCATACCGTTCTTCGGTCCGTTCATCGGAGCTATTCCGTGCGGTATCCTGATACTGCTGGTTGATCCGGTGAAGGTCATCTGGTTCGAGCTGTTCGTGCTGGTGCTCCAGCAGCTCGACGGCAACGTTATCAAGCCGCACCTGTTCGGCGGTTCGATGGGACTTCCCGCGATTTGGGTGCTGGTTTCCATCACCATAGGCGGAGGTCTGTTCGGAATTCCGGGAATGCTGCTTGGCGTTCCGGTGTTTGCGGTTATCTACCTGCTGTTTGCAGAGTTCGTATCCTCGCGCCTGAAAAAGAAGAAAATGCCTGAGGAGACCAGGGAGTACGCCGGAGATACGTCGCTGTTCCTTGACGGCTATGAAGACGGCAGTGTATCTGAGGAGCCTGCGTTAGTTCGCGAGGAGAAAAAAGGCGACTGACGCAGCGCAATTAAAATCGTGGGCAAATATGCGGAGATGCCTGCTAGATTTCAAATCCAACTGAATATATCGAGAAATCATGAAACCCTCGAAACCTTGAGGCAGCGTTTTTGAAGTGGAACTGCACGCTGCCGCAGCCCAAACAATATCGTTTTGTTTCAGATGATCTGATTATGCCGGGTAAGTAAATATCTCAGTAAAAAACGGTTCTATCCACAGATAGAGCCGTTTTTCTATGCTTATTAATTAACTCCACAATTTACTATCAATGAATTTGGGGTAAAATCAGGCGTAATGACTGCACAGCCACTATACGTCAGCGGAAAAAACCGCCGCCGGCTTCTCTGTCAGAGCAGGGAGCCGGCGGACGTTCTGAAATTCCGGGTTTACAAAAGGCTGACGATTATCCCAATATCATGCGCAGGTCGTCTTCCGGAGTAGTCGCCGCCCGGAGCTTGAATTCATTCTGGAGCACTTCCAGCACTGCCGGTGAAACAAACGCTGGGATAGTCGGACCGAGAATTATATTTTTCAGCCCGAGATAAAGCAGAGACAGCAGAATACATACTGCCTTCTGCTCGTACCATGAAAGCACCAGCGTGAGCGGCAGGTCGTTTACTCCGCAGCCGAACGCCTCGGCGAGCGCGGAGGCGACCCGCACGGCGCTGTAGGAATCGTTGCACTGCCCCATGTCGAGAATTCGTGGTATCCCGTCGATATCACCAAGATCCATGTCGTTGAGGCGGTATTTTCCGCAGGCTAGGGTGAGTATCAGCGTGTCCGGGGGAGTCAGCCGCGCAAAATCAGAATAGTAGCTGCGGCTGGGGGAAGCTCCGTCGCAGCCGCCGATCAGGAAAATATGACGTATCTTTCCGGCTTTGATAAGCTGTATTATCTTTTCGGCATGCTTCAGTACGGCGTTGTGCGCGAATCCGGTAATGACCTTGTGTCCGCCGTTCATTCCGGTCATTTCCTTGTCCTCGTCGTATCCGCCGCATTCAAGCGCTTTCCTGATAACCGGGGTGAAATCCTTGTCGGCACCGATGTGGGTTACTTCGGGGTACGACACGACGGAGGTAGTGAAAATACGGTCGGCATAGCTCTCGCGCAGCGGCATTATGCAGTTCGTGGTGAATAGCACCGGAGCCGGGATATTGTGGAATTCCGACTGCTGATTCTGCCAGCCGGTGCCGAAATTTCCCTTGAGCTGCGGGTGCTTTTTAAGCTCCGGGTAGCCGTGTGCGGGGAGCATTTCGCTGTGGGTGTAGATGTTTACGCCCTTGCCGTCGGTCTGCTCCAGAAGCAGCTTCATATCGTGCAGGTCATGACCGCTGACCACTATGAACGGTCCCTTTTCAATTGTGAGTGGGACTTCAGTAGGGACAGGGTCGCCGTATGCTTCGGTGTTGGCGTGGTCGAGAAGCTCCAGACATTTGAGGTTCACCGCGCCGGTCTTGAGCACCAGCGGAAGCAGCACGTCCTGCGGCTCGTCCTCGCCGAGGTGGTACAGAGCTTCATAGAAGAACTGGTCGACCTCCCGGCAGGTCTTGCCGAGCACCCGGGCATGGTAGGCGTAGGCCGCCATACCCTTCAGCCCGAACAGAACCAGTGATTTCAGCGAGCGGATATCCGCGTTGCCGTCCCAGATTTCCGGCATTGAGTAGTCCTCAAACTTTTCTGAGGAGATACGGTGCTTTTCCTGCTCGACCTCGGTCTTGATGGCTTTTATCGTTGAATTGTTGAAATTTACGTTGGTGATGGTGGTGAACAGCGCTTTTTCAACCAGCGCGTCGGTGGACTCCGTGGGTCTGCCGTTTTTAGCGGCGCGGGCGAGCCCTATGAGCGCTCCGATTATCTCGTCCTGGTAGTTCGCGGTGTCGGCTTTTTTGCCGCAGACTCCCGCTTTGCCCTCGCAGCCGGTGTTGTGGGCGGTCTGCTGGCACTGGAAGCAAAACATGTCTTTCATTGTGCAGTGTCCTTTCTTTATAATGTGGGGTATGTGCATATAGTTCCCGTAATTTTCGGGATAATACACCGGAAAAAATAAATCACTCCGCTATTGCGAAAAAGCGCGAAATGTGATACAATATCAATGGGGTGATAATATGAAAAAATACATGGCAGCCGCAGTACTTATTACTATAGTACTCGCAGCAGGCTGCACCGGGAGTGCCTCCAGCCAGAGTGAAAGCTCCTCGCAGACCGACAGCTCCACGGCGGAGGTCACGGCCACAACCAGCGCAGCGACAGAGCAGCCGGAGGAAGCTCCAGTGACGGAAGCGGTTCCTGAGCCGGCAGAAACCACCGCCGCGCAGACGGAAGCTACGCAGGATACGTCCGCGCCAGAGGAGCAGGGCGGGTACATAGCCGACTGGATTTACGGAACATGGAGCGCCGTCAGCGTAAACGGGCAGGATTACTGGGATTACGCGTTCGCGAACGGGCTTACGGAGCAGTCGCAGCTTATTTTCAACAGCGAGGAAGTCCTGGTAAGAAACGGAACTGTGGGTATTGAGCAGGAGTATAGCTATGCCATAACGGACGCAGGAGCTGATATAAATTACAGCTGGGGAGAGAAATTCGTGACGCTGACCTATGACCCGTCGGCTGACACCCTTACTATGATAGATGAGGCGGACAATTTTGCCGTATTAAAACGCGGCGAATATCCGCAGTCCGCAGAGGTCGACTACATAGCCGACTGGATATACGGCACCTGGAGCGTCATCAGCGTAAACGGTCAGGATTACTGGGAATATGCGGCGCAGAACGACGAGGATCAGGAGAAGATGATGATCTTCACGGCGCAGGGCGTTGACATTACCAGCGGCGACAGAGTTCTCAGAACGCTGAGCTACCGTATAACCGATGAAGGCGCGGAGATAAGGGATACAGACGGCGCGGTTATTCTGATGACCTATTCGCCGCAGGACGACACACTTACTTTCACGGCGGACGGATATACGACAGTTGTAAAGCGCGGAAGAAATCCGAAACCGGCGGAAAACTGACAGCAGTTTCCTATAATAGGTGACGTTTGTAATTTGTAAACGGTTACATGGTTACATTTCATAATTTTGTAAAATTGAACAGTAAAGTTTAAACAACGGTTGAGAAACTTTGTGCCTTCAGCCAAAAGTATATGCGGGGTAGTTGACAAGCGACTAGTTGTGTGCTATAATTCCTCATGTTGTGAATTTGCTGTTTTGGCAGATACTTACAACAAATAACAGATATATGATTTTGAGGAGAAACTACTATGACTAAGTTCACAAAGATCACCGCAGCTATCGTAGCTGCCGCAGCAGTTCTGTCTTTCGCAGGCTGCAGCAATAACACTTCTTCCGCTTCCGAGTCCTCCAGCGCTGTTTCCGACGCTTCCACTGCTTCCGACGCTTCCACTGCTTCCACCGCAGAGGCTGCACAGACCGCTGAGGTTGCTGCTCCCGCTACCGCTGAGGCTTCCGCATTCGACGCTTCCGCTATGTACGGCGACTGGGTTCTCGCTGCAATCAACGATGGCACCAATACAATGAGCGTTGCTGATTTTGCGGCTGCAAACAATGTTTCCGCTGAGGATACCCTGATCTACGTTAATATCGACGAGAACTCCTACAACAGCCTGGCTATGGGTGTTGAAGGCAACTATTCCTACACTGTAACCGAGAATGGCATCACCGTTGATTTAGACGGCATGGAGCTTCCCGTAACCTACGACGCTGAAAGCGACATCTTAGCATACGGCGTAGCTGTTGGCGACGTTACCTACAAGTACGTATTCATGAGAAACACTGACGCTGCTGCTTCCACCGCAGAGGCTGTTGCAACCGCACAGGCTGCCGCTACCGCTGAGGCTGCTGAGTAATTCAGTTCAAAACCGATACATCTGCCCGGACTTTGCGCCGGGCTTTTGTTTTCTGTTGACATACGGCGGGTTTTGTGATACAATATTCTCCGGACATGATTTTGAACAGGAGAATCTACATGAGAAAATTAATTAAATCGCTTGCTGCCGCGGCGGTCGTTCTGATGGTCTGCACGGCATGCAGCCGTTCGATAGACACCGCGAAGATAGAAGGGAACTGGGTCTGCACCACCGAGGACGGAACTCAGCTCCGCGTGACCCTCACTGACCGCACCTTTACCCAGTCCAGCGGGGAAGCCACCGGCGAAACGCTCAAATACGAGCGCACCTCCGACGGTGTGAACGTCAAGGCACCCGACGGGAAGTCGCTGCTGAAGCTGACATTCAGCGAGCAGGACGGCACCATCTCCTACACAGTGAACGGCGCAGACGGCTCCGAGCATACCTACACCTTCACCCGGGAAGCTCAGTGAGACCTGACCGTCTTCATAAAACCGCATATTATTGCGCATTCGGGCATTTTCCGCCGGAATGCGCAATTATTTTTGTCCGGATACTTGAAAAATCCGCTGAACTGCGCTATAATATATACTGTATATTTGTGTACAGGCTAAAGTTGTAAGGAGATTTTATGTTTCGAGGACCTCTTATAGAATTATTCATGCTCTTATTTTCAGGCAGCGTCACTGAATCCCAGGTGGTTAGCGTTGTTCTGTCGGTATTCTCGGTGCTTGTCATCATTTTCGTGGTGTTCCCGATACACGAGTGCGCCCACGGCCTTATGGCGAAGATCCTTGGCGACGACACTGCGGAACGTCAGGGAAGGCTCACGCTGAACCCATTCGCTCACATCGACGTGATGGGCGCGGTAATGATGATGCTCTTCCGCATAGGCTGGGCGAAGCCCACCCCGGTGGATATACGCAGGTGCAATAAGGTCAAGCCCCGTGCGGCGCTGGCGCTGACCTCCCTTGCAGGTCCACTCGCGAATATCCTGCTCAGCTATATCATGATAATAGCGTACAAGCTTGTTCTTATGAACCTCACGTCCACCACCGGCGCTTACATCGCCCTCGGTCTTTACTACACCGCGCAGATCAACGTTTACCTTGCGGTATTCAACCTTGTGCCGATCGCTCCGTTCGACGGTTTCAACATACTGGCGAGCTTTCTGCCGGGCAAGGCGGTCTACTTCATGCAGAAGAATCAGCAGATAATCTACTGGGTATTCTTCGCGCTGCTCATGTTCGGAGTGCTCTCCGTTCCGTTCGGACTTGCCTGCAACGGTATCATGTGGCTGCTCGACAAGGCTTCGTTCTTCCTCGGGTGACTCATGGAGGGACTTAGCTTCAAGCTTGAGATATTCGAAGGACCTCTGGACGCACTGCTCGCGCTGATACAGAAGCACAAGCTGAATATCCAGGACATCGAGATAAGCGTGCTGCTGGATCAGTTCATGCTGTACCTCAGCAGAATGGCGGAGGCTGACCTGGAGATCACCTCCGATTTTCTTGAGATGGCGGCGCGGCTCATAATGATAAAGTCTGCGGCGCTGCTTCCTCGGGAGGAAGCCGAGCAGATGAAACGCGAACTCCAGGGAGCGCTTATCGAGTACGCCTTGTGCAAGACCATGGCGGAGCGCCTGAAAAAGCGCTACCTCGGCGACGTAGTTTTCGTCAGGGAACCTATGGAGCTTGACATCGACAAGTCTTACCACAAGCTACACCAGCCGGAGGAACTCATGCTTGCCTACAGCGCGCTCAACGAGCGAACCCGCAGGAAGGCAAGCTACCGCCCGAGGTCGATACGCCCGATCGTCGCGAAAAGCTACGTTACGGTGTTCACCGGAATTGTGGCGGTGCTGAAAAGCCTGCGAAGGAACGGAACCGTGCAGATGGACGAGCTTTACAGGGGACAGCCCCGGTCGCGCACCGTGGCGACATTCCTTGCGATACTTGAGCTTTCGAAAGAGGGCAGGATATTCATATCTGAGGACGGAAACAGCGTAAGGCTGCGGAGAAAGTCCGACGATGAACGACCCGCAGAAACGGAGGGAGCGGAGCAGTGAAATTCAGCGAAGGAATGGCGGTAATTGAAGCCGTGCTGTTTGCGTGCGGCGAGCCGATAGACGCAGCGAAACTCTCCGAGGCATGCGAGATCGAAAAGGATACCGTACTGAAAATCATAGACCGCCTGAACGACCGGTACACGGAAAATGGAAGCGCGTTCCGGATAAACCGGCTCGGCGACAGCTACCAGATGATGACTCAGCCGCAGTTTGCGCCGTATATCAAAACCGCGCTGGAGACCCGCCGGCAGGTACCGCTGTCCCAGGCGGCGATGGAGGTTCTGGCTGTGGTGGCGTACAACCAGCCGGTCACCAAGAGTTTTGTGGAGCAGGTGCGCGGAGTCGACAGCTCCGGCGTTGTGAACAGCCTTGTGGAGCGCGATCTACTCGAGGAGTACGGAAGACTCGACCTGCCGGGACGTCCGATAGCCTACAAGACTACGGAGAACTTTCTGCGGTGCTTCGGGCTTACCGATATAAAGGGGCTTCCGGCGATACCGGACAGCACCGACCAGATAGATCTTGAGGAGTTCGACGAGATGAATTTCAGCGGCAGCGATTAAGCGACTAGGCGGCTGAGTGGCTGAGCGAGTTTGCAGCGGAGGTGAGGAAATGGGCTGGATAATTGCAGGTGCAGTTGTGGCAGTCATTCTCATTCTGCTCATGACCTCGGTAAAGGTGCAGTTCGACTACTCCGACCCCGGGGAACTCCGGCTGAAAATAAGCTGGCTTTTCGTAACGCTGGTGCGAATTCCGGCGAAAACCAAAAAGCAGAAGCGCCGCGACAAGAAGGCTGAGAAGGACGTGAAGTCCGCCGCTGAGCTTGAGAAATCGGAAGATCCCGGCGGCGGACAAACTGCGGACCAACAGACGCTGAATGAAAGCAAGTCCGCTGAGCAGAATAAACCGCAGGAAACGCAAAAATCGCAGAAAACGGAGCGGGGAAAATCCGGGAAGCCTCCCAAATCTGACAAACCCAAGAGTCAGAAGCTGACGCTCAGCGATATTTTCGCGCTGGTCAAGCTGGTCTGGGACAGCCTCGGAAAGCCGCTGAAAAGGCTGCTTAAAGCGACCCGCGTCACCGGTTTCCGGCTTGATATCTCGGTTGGAGGGGACGACGCTGCGGACGCTGCGATAAAGTTCGGAAAAACCAATATGGCGGCGGGAGCGGCGCTTGCGTTCCTGGACGGCTGTTTTACGCTGAAAGACCCGAAGTTCAATGTGACCTGCAATTTCCAGAGCGAGGAGACCCGCACGGAATGCGGCTTCACGGCAAGGCTGACGGTGATAGCGGCGCTGGCTTTCCTGTTCTGGGTCGCAGGCAGGCTGATCAGGAACTACATGTCCCGCAAGGACGCGGCAGCCGCAGTTGATAAGCTAAGAAAGTAACATTAATATAAAGGCTTGAAAGGAGTTTTATTATGTCAAATGCAATTGAAGGAATCCTCGGCGTTTCAATGGAGAAGATCCGCGAGATGGTGGACGTAAACACCATAATCGGCGATCCTATCTCCGCGCCTAATGGAACTACTATAATCCCGGTTTCTAAGGTGTCGTTCGGGTTTGCTTCCGGCGGCAGCGACCTTCCCACACAGGCGGCTGAGAAGTTCGCAGGCGGAGCAGGCGCGGGCGTTACGGTAAAGCCGCAGGCGTTCATCGTGATCAAGACCGACGGCGACGTTGAACTGCTGGAGCTCGGCGGCGCAGGCAAGACCAGCCCGCTGGAAGGCGTTGTAGAGGCTATTCCGGGCGTTATCGGGAAGATAAAGGATCTCGTCGGCAAGAAAAACAGCGATTCCGCAGACGAATCTGACGACGCTGAATAAAATCCGCTGATACTGCGCACCCTATGATGGAAGAAATTACATCAGAGAGGTGCAGATATGAAGCGACAATTAAGAAGAATCATGGCGGTACTCGCCGCTTTGGCGGCGGGCGCGGGGATCTCCCCGGCGGGGGGGGGGGGCCCCGGCGGTGGGCGGCGGGGAGCCGATGTGCGTATCGCTCTGTGTGGCTCGC
>ERZ859923.663-NODE-663-length-18440-cov-7.312592_pt1 | contig 18440 bp, 9 predicted proteins | sample MGYA00510116_ERZ859923 | MGnify/ENA primary metagenome ERZ859923 (study PRJEB30046, sample SAMN00715168) | human gut metagenome | study: EMG produced TPA metagenomics assembly of the A metagenome-wide association study of gut microbiota in type 2... | reverse complement strand
AGAGCGCATGATTCATAATCATGAGGTCCCCGGTTCAATCCCGGGTCCCGCTACACAAAACAAGGTATTTATGAGTTTGTTTCATGGATGTCTTGTTTTTCTTTTATTTTATGTGGACTTATTTTTCTTCTCATAAAGAATCACATTTGAATAATTTTATGTAGATTTGCTACTCATATCAATCAAAGTTGTAACTTTTGCTGAATTATGAAAAACGCATTCTATATGGAAGGGAATTTATGGCTATATAGATTATATCTTTGGGTGGCAATTTTATTATGGCTACCTGTATCTTTACCGGCCGTTGACCTTCCGAATTTAACTTTTCGTACTATTACTATTTCAGACGGCCTGTCTAACAATATTATTAATACTATTTATAAAGATAAAAGAGGCTTTATTTGGTTGGGTACCCAGACCGGATTAGATCGTTTTGACGGTATCAATATGAAAAGTTTTCTTCAGTTTTCAGGACGTACCATTTTTTCCATAGCCGAAACAGATTCTGTTTATTTGTGGGTGGGTACAGATAAAGGATTATGGAAACTCGATAGGAAAACAGACCAAGTGGAATCGGTCACTTTAGATACAAAATCGTTGGAAGTTAGATCAGTCTTTGTAAGCCAGACAGGTCGATTGCTGGTTGGAACCACTCATGGACTTTTTATCTATCAAGAGAGTGCTTTCAGGAAGGTGCTTTTCGGGTCAAATGCTTTGTCTTCTATCAATTTTATCACTGGCATTGTTGAAGGATATAAAGATACTTTTTGGCTGACTTCACAAGGTGGTTTGATAGAATATAATATTGTAACTGGTCAATCGGAAGTCTATACATATCAGGGTGATGAGAAGTTTGTTAATTATTTTTCTTGTCTGACTCTTTTAAAAGAAAAGCTATATTTAGGAACAGCCGGCAATGGTATGCTTGTTTTTGATATCGGTAAGGCGGCTTTTTCTATTTGTCCTGAAGTGGAAAATGGATATATAAAAAGTATCATTACTGTTAATGATGAGATATGGGTGGGAACAAATGGAAGCGGTATTAGAATAATCAGTGCGTCTACAGGAAAAGAGTTGTCGGCTATAGCATACTTCGAATGCGGATGCTATTTGTTCTAATGCAGTTTATTCTTTGTTGAAAGAGGATGATATGCTTTTTGTAGGTACTTACATGGGCGGATTAAGTTATACTCCGGCTCATGGAAGTTTCTTTTCTGTTTATTCTTATCCAGAGCTTTTTAATTCTTATAATATGAATGTACGTGCTTTTTGGGTGGATGCAGATGGGAAAAAAGTAATAGGCACTCGTGACGGACTTTATTATATTTCTGAAACGGAACAAAGGATAAGGCATTATACACATCGGAATTCCATTTTGCGTTCGGATATAATTTTGTCTGTAAAACCTTTCAATCGGGATTTTTTAATTGGAACGTATGGAGGGGGCTTGTACTTGCTTCACAGGAATACGGGTGAACTTTCCTTTTTTCAATCAGATCAATGTTTTATGCAAGGGTCATTTAATGGATATGAAAGGGATGGAAACAATAAATTATGGATCGGCAGTTCCAAAGGTGTGTATGTATATGATCATTTGACTGGGGAATATGAGGTTTATAACAGTCGTAATTCTTCTTTGTCGGTTAATTCTGTTTTTTCATTGAAGGCAGATTCGAAGGGCAGGATGTGGCTGGGCACAGGAGGGGCCGTTTTTATGTATGATAGGGCTGCTGGGGTATTTAAATCGGATGTTTTTCCGGAGCATGTTTTACCATATACTAAAAGTGTACGATTCATTTATGAGGATAAAAAGAAGAATTTGTGGTTTTGTGATGATAAGGAGGGGGTGGTTAAGGTAGATGAGTCTTTTACGACATTTGAACACATCACGATCGATGATTTCTTACCGAATAATTCTGTGATGAGCATAGTGGAAGATCCTAAGAACGGCGGATTATGGTTTGCTACTCAGAGGGGGTTACTATATATAAAGGAAGAGGAAAATTATCATAAGATTTTTTCGTTATACGATGGCATTCCCGGATATATTTTTAATTCTCCGGTACAGATAACGGATGATAATACGGTTTGGTGGGGAAATGAACGAGGATTGGTCTGTTATGATGCAGTAAAGAGCTGGAGTGAGATAGGAACAAAAAAGGTCCAGCCTCCCGTGATTACTTCCATTTCAGTCGCAGGCAGACCTTTGTGCCCGGGAGAGACATTAATGCCCGTTTCTGCTCCATTTATAGATGAGGTGTTTCTGTCTGTAAATGATAATAATATTTCATTCACTTTCTCAGCCTTGAATTATGCAGTGGAGAATACGGATTTATACGAGTATTGTTTGGAAGAATATGATAAGGAATGGAAAACTTTGATGAAAGGAAATCAGGTTTCTTATACAGAACTTCCTGTTGGCGATTATATGTTTAGGGTCAGGGCGGCTTCCAATCCTGCAGCAATAAAAGCGGTAAGGGTGGTTGTTGCCGGAAATACGCCTTTTATAAGATGGATTGTGGTGTTAAGTGTAGTCGTTTGTTGTATTCTTATTTATTTTTACTCCGGGTTATTGGGGAAGTATCGCACAATGAAGGAATATATAAATAAAAAGACGGAACCATCCGAAGAAAACCGGAAAGAAAAATATCAAAAATCAAGGATGGAAGAGAAAACGGCCATGCTCATTATTGGGAAACTGAATGAGTGTATGGAAAAAGATCGGTTATATTTGAATCCTGATTTAAAGTTGCAGGATGTGGCAAAAGTGGTGAAATGTAATACTGGAGAGTTGTCCCAAGTGCTGAATATGTTTATGAATATTGGTTTCACGGATTATGTTAATAAATATAGGATAGACGAATTCATAAAAAGAATACAGGATAAGTCTGCCTCCAGATATACCTTGGTTTCTTTGTCGGAACAATGTGGTTTCAGTTCTCGTACTTCTTTTTTCCGTTCGTTTAAGAAGTTTAAGGGAATGTCACCTGCCGAATATATAAAGGAACATGGGATATTTATAAAGTAGCGTTTGGAATAGGGGTGTTACTCTAGTGATTGGATAGAAGAAGAGAGTTCCATATTTTTTTGGAACTCTCTTCTTCTATTATGCAATTTGTTGATTCATAGTGTTGTATGATCTTTTTTGTCTCATTTAGTAGGTTGGGATTAATCCTGCTTTACAGAATGGTTGAAAAGACATTTCAGTTTCTAATTTTGCTGATAGAAAAATATTTTTATCCATTAAAGAAACTGATACGATTATGAAAAGCAGAACTTTTTTTACTCTTGTTTTTATCTTTTTAGTTAGCATAGGATGTTTTTCGTGTAAAACGACTGCTACTGATGATTTTCCTGTTGATTCGGAAATTGCGTATTGCCGGTCTCAGGCTATGCGGACGCTGGTTTCTATTCCTTCGTTAGATAAAATTCCTAATTCTATGGATTTAGATAGTATTAAATGGCGTTATACACAGGCAGGCTCTTGGACTTGTGGATTTTGGCCTGGTATCCTTTGGTATTTATATGAGGATACTAAGGATAATATGTGGAGGGAAGCAGCAGGAAAAGTAACCGATATGATTGCTCCCTTGGCTTACAGGAAAGCAAAGAGTCATGATTCCGGTTTTATTATGATGTGTAGTTTGGGCAACGGTTATCGTTTGACAGGAAAACCGGAATATAAGGAAGGATTGCTGCATGCCGCAGATTCTTTGGCTATGCTTTATAATCCTGTTGTGGGTACTATTTTATCTTGGCCTGGAATGGTGAAAAAGGAAAACTGGCCGCACAATACTATTATTGATAATATGATGAATTTGGAACTTTTGTTTTGGGCTGCGCGGAATGGAGGGGGGCAGTATTTGTATGACATTGCCTGTAAACATGCGGAAACGACTATGAAACATCAATTCCGTAAAGATTATTCATGTTATCATGTAGCGGTGTATGATACGCTGGATGGTCATTTTATAAAAGGAGTTACCCATCAAGGATTGAGTGATGATTCTATGTGGGCCCGTGGACAGGCATGGGCTATTTATGGATATACCATGGTATATCGTGAAACACATGATGTGCGTTTTTTGGATTTTGCTCGGAAGGTATCGGATGTCTATTTGTCCCGTCTTCCTGAGGACATGATTCCTTATTGGGATTTTAATGCTCCGGAATTATCCTCAGGTGAACCGAAAGATGCATCGGCTTCTGCCATAACAGCCTCTGCTTTATTGGAACTTTCTACCTATATAAATGATAGTGATTCTGCATTTTTCTATCGGAATAAGGCTGTGGAAATGCTTCAGATACTATCCTCTCCGGCATACCAGGCTCGAAATAAAAAAGATGCTTTTTTATTGCATTCGGTTGGGCACATGAACAAGGGATGGGAAGTTGATGCTTCTATTAGTTATGCAGATTACTATTATTTGGAAGCATTGGTACGATTGAAACGTTTGAAAGAGAAACAATCTGTTTTGGCTAATTTATAAAATCATTGTTAATCCGTTCATATTATGAATACACAATCTATTGATATTAGTCTTTATCAAAAAGGGGATATAGCCTTGGAAGATATTTATAAGAAATTTAAGAATTGTTTTATGCGGTATGCGGGCAAGGTGTTATCTAGTGAATTTTATGCTGAAGATGTAGTGCAGGATGTATTTATAGGGTTATTTCAGCAGACAAATTATTTTGTATCTGAGGCTGCAGCCTTAAAATATATTTATGCAGCAATATATAATCGTTGTATTGATTTGGTACGCCATAGGCAGATAGCGCAAAGATACGAGGAAATCTATAGTAACGAAAAAAATAGAGTGGTACATATAAATGGATATAACGATTTGTTGGCAAAAGAGTTTTTTGTGATTGTGGAGAAAAGGATTAATTCCCTTCCTCCTAAATGTAAACAGATATTTATCATGAAATTCCAAAAAGAGTTTTCTAATCCGGAGATAAGCAGAAACTTAGGCCTATCATTGAGAACAATAGAGAATCAGCTATATATAGCTAGGGGAGTTCTTCGTAAACAGACGGATAGATATTTATGTTCTTGAATATGTGAGTGATAGAAAATATTTTTTCTGTCTTTTGAGTGTATTTTATTTTAGATTCGTTTAATAAGTAAAAAAAGAAAATGAAAAATAGAATGATTTAATAAATTAAACTTTAAGTACATGCTATGAAACAGAAAGACAAATTTTTATTACTTATGGTATTGTCTTGTTTGCCGTTAGGAAATGCGGTTGCAGAGCAAACAGGTGCAGGGTTGTACTCTCCGATTAATCAAGAAGTATTGCAGAATACGGTGAAGATTACGGGACAAGTTATTGATCCAAATGGAGAACCGATAATAGGTGCTACAGTAATGGAGAAAGGAACTACCAACGGTATTGTAACTGATTTGGATGGTAATTTTAGTTTGACTGTTTTTCCTTCTCATAAGTTACAGATATCTTACGTTGGTTTTCAAACTCAAGAATTGAATATTGGTTCTAACCGTTCTTTCAAGATTGTTCTAAAAGAAGATACTGAGCTGTTGGACGAAGTTGTAGTGGTAGGTTATGGTTCGGTAAAGAAATCGGATTTGACAGGTGCTGTAGCTTCTGTTTCTACTCAGGATTTGATAAGAAGTGGTAGAACGGATGCAGTAGGAGCTATGCAAGGGGCTTTGCCAGGTGTGCAAATTCAACGTTCTAATAGTAAACCAGGAGGGGAATATAATATTCTGATTCGTGGTTTGAATACAATTAGCGGAAGTACATCTCCCTTAATTGTTGTAGATGGTGTGCCAGGAGCTTCTTTATCTAACCTGAATCCGGATGATATAGAAAAAATTGATATTTTGAAAGATGCATCATCTACCGCAATCTATGGTTCCCGTGCTACTAATGGTGTAGTCATGGTTACTACTAAAAGAGGTAAGATAGGTAAAGTAAAAATAGATTATAGTGGATATGCCGGATATAGGAAATATACGAATATGCCCGATATGATGTCTGGTGAAGAATATGTGCAATTGGCACGAGAGGCTAAAAGAGCCGGAAATAATAATAAATATGTGGATGATAGTCAGATTTTCACAGCATCAGAGTTAAAGGCTATTCAAGATGGAAATTATTTTGATTGGGTGGATGCTGTTTCTAGTCCGGCCTTTATGACAAATCATACTATATCGGCTACCGGAGGTAATGAGATGGCTACTTATGCTTTATCTGCCGGATATTATTTTGAAGATGGTATGTTGGAGCCTCAAGAATATTCCCGTTATAATCTGCGTGCTGTTGTGGATGTAGAACCTAGCAAATACATGAAATTTGGAATTAATATGTATGGAACCCATTCAGTACGTGATACGGGTAACTCTGACTTGTTACAGGATGCTTTTCGTCTGCGTCCGACTTATCATCCGACTGATTTGGTGACAGGAGAAGAAATGTGGGCTTATTCTAATGGTCAGTATAATGCGTTAACTACCATGAAGAATGAACTGAATAAAACCAAAAAGTACAATTTGCTGAGTAACATTTATCTGGCAATAACTCCAATTAAAGGATTGACTTTGAAGACCACTTTCTCGCCGGATATAAATTTGGAAGAAATTGGCCAGTACAGAGGTAAATACACTAAAGCTAATAAAGGGCAAAATAAGGCAACCAGTAATTATGCGAAAAATAGCTATGTAGATTGGGTTTGGGATAATCTTGTAAATTATAACTTTGAATTGAAGGATCATCGCGTAGATTTGACCGGAGTGTTCTCTATGCAGCAATCACAAGATGAAAAGTTAAAAGGAATTGGTAATGGATTGTCATATAACTCTTTGTGGTATAATTTGGCAGGAGGATCGGCAAGTAATACTTCTTCTTCCGGTTTTACCAAAACGAATTTGATGTCTTATTTAGCACGTGCCAATTATGTGTATAAGGACAAGTATTTTGTAACAGCAAGTATTCGTTTTGATGGTTCGTCAAAATTAGCTGAAGGCAATAAGTGGGGAAGTTTTCCATCAGCAGCTGTAGCATGGAGAGTGTCAGGAGAAGAATTTATGAAGAGCTTGTCTTGGTTGAGTAATTTGAAGTTACGTTTAAGTTATGGTCAGACCGGTAATGATAATGTAAGTGCGTATCAGACGCAAGGATCTATTAGTGGTGCCAAATATTATACATTCGGTTCTAGTGAGTCTATTGGATATGTTCCCAATAATTTACGGAATTTGGATTTGGGATGGGAACGTACTACAGAATATAATGTAGGTCTTGACTTCGGATTTTTCAATAATCGGATTTCGGGTAGTGTGGAATATTATAATCGTTTGACAGAAGACTTGATTATGAATAAGACAGTACCTGTTACTACCGGTTATTCTTCTGTAAAAGCAAATGTAGGGTCTGTTAGAAATGAAGGGTTTGAGGTAAATATTAATTCGGATAATATCCGTACTAAAGATTTTTCATGGAGAACTAGTTTGAATTTTGCCTATAATAAGAATAAAATTGTAGATTTACAGTATAAGGAGAATTTGACTTCCCGTGGATTGTCTTTAGCTGGTATGAGTGGTGATTATAGTAATCTTTGGATTATTGGTCAGCCTATTGATATAAATTATAATTTGATGACATTGGGAGTATGGCAGCTGGATGAAGCTGAAGAAGCAGCTAAATATGGTTGTAAACCTGGTCAATATAAACCTTTGGATTTGAATGAGGATGGTGTGATTGACGATAAAGATCGTGTGATTGATGGTAAACGTACTCCGGATTGGACAGGTGGTATGACTAATACATTTACATATAAGGAATTTGATTTGTCATTTCAAGCAGCTTTCCAAGCAGGGGCAAGAGCTAGAAATCAGTTCTATGTTTCGTATGCATTGGAAAACAACAATCTCAATTTTAATAATTTAAGAAAAGATTATTGGACTCCGGAAAATCCTACCAATGCTTCTGCACAGCCTAGTAACATGGGTACTTATCGAAGCAAGGCAGGATCATGGGGAAATGCAAAATCGGAAATGTCACATACGATGTTTTCCAGTAATTTCCTTAAGATTTCTTATATTACTTTGGGATATACTTTTAAACCATCGGTTCTTGAGAAAATGAAATTAGGCAATTTGCGTTTATATGCAACAGTTCAGAATCCATTTATTTTCTGTGCAAAGGATGTGGTTGATCCTGAACAGTTGAATGTCAGCATCAATACATCGGATGCAATGACTCGCAATGTAATATTTGGTATTAATTTATCATTCAAATAATTAGGATAGTATGAAAGCAAAAAATATATTTACTAAAGGTTTCCTGTTGGCATCTGTGTTTGCTCTTTCGGGATGTTCGTCTTTTCTGGATGAAAAAAATTGGTCTAGCCAGTCTGCTGAAGAATATTATGCTACGGCTGAAGGATATGAGTCTCTTATTAATGGAGCCTATTCCACATTAAAATCTGTTTATAATACAACCAACTATTTTCTGTTGACCCAACTTGGTACGGATTTGGGGACTCAGAATGACGGAACAGCAACCAATGCTTTAAATCAGTATACAGTAGATTATACCAATGATAATGGCACTGTCTATAATCAGTGGAAGGTATTATATGAGTCTTTGAAAAATGTAAATGCTGCTATTGGTCGTGCTGCTATGGTAGTTACAAAGGATCAAGATATTTTTGATGGTATTGATAAAGAAATCTTGGCCCAACGGGTTGCGGAAGCTAAGTTCTTGCGGGCGTTATATCTTTTTGAAATTGTAAAAAATTGGGGGCAAGCTCCATTGATCTTGGAAGAACCGACCTCACCTTCTACAACTTCGCAATTGGATAGTGGATCTGATTTTTACAGACAAATTCTGGCAGATTTGCAGGACGTTATGGATTCTTCTCTTCCCATGAAGCAGACTTCGGCGAATTATGGACGTGTATCAAAAGCGGCTGCTAAACATCTTCGTTCTCTTGTTTATTTGACTCGAGGATATCAGAGTTATGCAGAAGCTGATGATTTTAAAAAGGCTTACGATGATGCTGTAGATGTAATTAAGAATTCCGGACATACATTATTGGATGATTATGCAATGGTTCATCGTCAGGCAAATGAAGAGAATGATGAAATTATTTTCAGTCTTAACTTTTCTGCCGGAGCAGGATGGAATAATAATATTCAGACAGAATTCTATTTGTTTGTTTATCGTGAAGGTTGGACTGATTTGGGCTTTTCTTCAATTTATTGTAATGATTATGCTTCTGTTATGCCAACCAAATATAGTTATTTATTATTTGATTGGAAGAAAGATAGACGTACGGAAGTTACTTTTATGAGTCCATTGAATGGTGACCCGGCTACTTCTATAGACGGACGTGCTTATGGTAGAAATTGGTTTGAGAGTACAAATGGGGTAAATGTGGCAAAGGGTGATACCGTAATTTATTTCCCTGTTCCCGGAGAGAGTGGTTATAAACAATATACAGATGCTGAAAAAGCGGCTGCTAATAATCGTGGACGTTTTTTCTATAATTATCCTGAGGGTTCTTATGCTGATGCTGGAAATGATGATTATTATAAAACCGGTTATCAAAGCTTTAATGCAAAATCACGTGTTTGGCTTCCTGTTTGGAAATTTAAAGATTGTAATACCCGTTATAACAGTTCGGGAACAGTAGAAAATGGAACTCGTGATATTTATTTGTTCCGATTGGCCGAAACTTACTTAATTGCTGCTGAGGCTGCTGTTAAAATGGGAGATAACTCTAATGCTTTATACTATATAAATCAGATACGTAAACGTGCCATGAATAATGCTCCGGAAGGTGGACTGCAAGAATATGTTGGTACTGTTACATTAGACAATGTATTGGATGAAAGAGCATTGGAACTTTATGGAGAAGCACCACGGTGGAATGACCTGCAGCGTACAGGAAAATTGGCAGAAAGAGTTTTGAAATACAATTGGGATGTCACTAATATTACAGGTGGATTGATTCAGACCCAATTAAGTGAAGCTACCTTTAAAAGTAAATATGGTCTTCGTCCTATTCCTGTTACATGGTTGAATACTTTATCCAACGGTCAGGAATTAGGAAATAATCCGGGTTGGGAGTAATTGAATTATCTTAATATTATAATAAGTTTATAGCGTATTCTTCCTTTTTTGTTGATCTATAGTAAAGACGGTTTTTTAATCTGTCAATGACATAAAAAATAGAGAGTACGCTATAAATGTATAACTTTGCAAGGTATAAATAGTTAGTATGATGAAAAGATTATATATAGGTGTATTATGGATGGTATTTTCTTTATCCATCCTTCAGGCAAAAGAGATAAAGATGTCCTCGCCGGATGAAAAGTATCAGTTTACTTTAAGTGATGAGGGTGGGAACTTGCATTATTCTTTGAATTGGAATGCTAAAGAAACGATAAAACCATCTTTATTGGGTATTAAGGCTAATACTATATGGCGTGATCATTTGTCATTAGGTGACATGACAACTGCCGAACAGGATACTGTCTGGCATCCTGTATATGGAGAACGTAGCACCATAAAAGATCAGTATAAAGCTTGGTCGGTAGTCATTAACCGTCAGAATTCTCGTGACAAGTTGGTTTTGGATATACGGGCGTATAATGAAGGGATTGCATTCCGTTATCGGTTTCCCGGCGGACAATATTTGAAGATCACAGATGAATTTACTGAATATACTTTACCGGAAGGAACAAAAGCTTACTTTACATCCAGGGCTCAGACTCCTTATGAATTTCTCCCATTGGAAGGATGGCCCGGTGAATCAGACCGTCCGTTGCTTTTGACATTACCTGAAGGTCCTTACGTATGTCTGGCTGAAGCGCAAGTGGTAGACTATGTGCGTACAAAATTCAAGTTATCGACAGAAAAAAAGAATACGATTCAATCTGCTATGTATGGTCCCGTAGAAGATATTGCTCCTTATCATACTCCTTGGAGGGTGATTATGTGTGCTGATAAACCGGGACAAATATTGGAACATAATGATTTGATTCTGAATTTGAACCCTTCTTGTAAAATAAAGGATACTTCATGGATAAAACCCGGAAAAGTGGTGCGTGAAGTGACATTGACTACAGAAGGAGGAAAAGCTTTGGTCGATTTTGCCGTGAAACGCAATCTGCAATATATTCATTTTGATGCGGGATGGTATGGATTTGAATATGACAAGGTTTCTGATGCTACTACAGTGACATTAGACCCTCGTAGAAATCCGGATATAAATGCTTTGAACCTGAAAGAGGTGGTAGCTTACGCTAAAGAACGGGGTATAGGAGTTATCCTGTATGTTAATCAACGTGCATTACAACAGCAATTGGATGAGATTCTTCCGTTGTATAAGTCTTGGGGGATAGCGGGTATTAAATTTGGTTTCGTACAGGTGGGATCACAAGTATGGACTAAATGGATGCATGAAGCGATCAAGAAATGTGCTGATTATGGCTTGATGGTTGATGTACATGATGAGTACCGTCCTACAGGGTTCAGTCGTACATATCCTAATCTGATGACTCAGGAAGGTATCCGAGGTAATGAGGAATTTCCTGATGCAACACATAATGCTACTCTTCCCTTTACCCGGTTTATAGCTGGAGCGGCGGATTATACCATTTGTTACTATCGTCAGGATTTCGGTCGCTTGAATGCAGACAAGGATAGTTATGGTGTTCCTCGTTCTAAATCTATCCAGACCACTCCTGCGCATCAATTGGCTTTGGCGGCAGTTTATTATAGTCCGTTGCAATATATGTATTGGTATGATAAACCATCAGATTCTCAAGACGAACCCGAGTTGAAATTCTTTGATGATGTATATACTACATGGGATGATACAAAAGTGTTGCAAGGGGAGGTCGGTGAATTTATTACTATAGCCCGTCGTAAAGGAGAGGAATGGTTTATCGGTTCGATAACAAATAATGAGAAGCGTGTTTTATCTGTAAGCTTGGATTTCTTGCCCGAAGGAAAGAACTACATAGCGGAAATTTATACGGATGGGGATAAATCAGTGAAAACACGTACTAAAGTCAGAGTTTCTACTTATCGTGTGAGCAACAAGACGAAATTAAACTTTTGTTTGAAAGCATCCGGGGGGGGGGGCAGTTCGTTTAGTTCCTGACGATGGAAATATAAAATCTGTCAAAAACTATAAGCAGCAGCGGTTATGAGAAAGTTTAAAATATCAGTCCTGTTGAAATTGGGTTTCTATTGTCTGTTTTTGAGTATAGGACTTGAGATGCAGGCCCGAAAATTTGTGCATCCGGGAATATTACATACAACAAAAAGTATTGAGCGGATGCGTGCTCAAATCGCTGATAAGGAATATCCTGCCTATGGTTCTTTTGAATTATTGAAAAGTCATCATTGTTCTCAGGCGGATTATCAGCCTTTCGGACCTTTTGAAATCATTTCAAGAGATGGTGAGTTTCGTCATACAAAATCAAAAATGGAGCAAGACTTTAGTGCAGTCTATCAGAATGCATTGATGTGGGTTTTGACTGGTGAAAAGACTCATGCCGAGAAATCTTTGGAATTATTGTTAGGCTATGCCGGAACACTTAAAAGAATTCCGGAAACGAATGATGCCCCTTTGTTGGTGGGGTTGGAAGGATTAAAGATTATTTATGCTACTGAAATACTGCGTCATACTTATAAAAAGATGACAGTTGTTCAGTTTAATGAGATCAGTAGAATGATAAGGGAAGTGTTCTTGCCTGTAATGGAAAATTTTTACCATCGTAAGCCTTATACAAATGGGAATTGGGGACCTATTGTGACTAAAGCTTATATGGCAGCTGCTATTTTATGGGATAATGAGGAAATGTATAATAAGGCGGTTGATTTTTATCTTCATGCCAATGATAACGGAACAATAGCTCATTATATCAGTGGGGATACCGGTCAGATACAGGAGAGTGGTCGTGATCAGGGGCATAGCATGTTGGGTATAGGTGCCCTGGCAACTGTTTGTGAAATAGCTTGGCAACAAGGTGATGATTTATATTCGGCTCTTGATAACCGGCTTATGAAAGGGTTTGAGTATGTCGCAAAATATAATTTGGGGTATAATGTTCCTTTTGCTGTGTGGAAGGATGTCACAGGAAAATATAGCAACTGGACTGAGATATCTAATAAAGGAAGGGGTAGATATATGCCGATTTTTGAAATGACCTACAATCATTTTGTTATACGGAAAGGGATGCAGATGCCTTATACGGAACAGGTTCTTCGGCAGATTCGTCCTGAAGGATACGATCGTGATCAGCCTGCTTTTGGTTCTTTGTTGTTCAATGAAGCGGGGACTAAAAAGAATTATGTTGACTTGGTAAATCCTTTTGTTGACAGTCACCGTTCCCGATGGTTTTTTTTCAGTTCGGCATGTCGTCCGTTTGGTATGGTCAGCCTTAGCCCTGATACGGATACCGAGCACTCTTGGGGATCAGGATATCTGTATGACTCAAAACAAATACGCTGTTTTAGTCATGTTCATAATTGGCAGATGTCCGGTGTGGCGGTGATGCCTACCGTTGGCGAGTTTAAAGGGCATTTGGGTATGAATGCTTATCAATCGGCTTTTACTCATGATGGAGAGATAGCTAAACCGGGATATCATAAAGTGAAACTGACAGATTATGACATAACAGCAGAGTTGACTTCTACTATGCGCGTAGGCTTTCATTGTTATACTTTTCCGAAAAGTGATGCCAGTTATATTTTATTTGATACGGGAGCGTTTTTGGCACATGGACCTACAGCTTATTCGGAGGTTTGGAAAGTAAGTGATAAGGAAATAGCCGGATGGGAGATGATGGAACGTACAGGACGTCGTCCTAAAGATACTCCTGTTTATTTTTATGCACAATTGAGCAAGCCAATGGATAAGGTTGTATCTTGGCGCGAAGGCCGGATAGAATCTAATAGCAATCCGGAAAGAATATCAGGTAAGAATGCGGGTATGGCAGTCCGATTTAAAACAGAAAAAGACGAAAAGGTGATGCTGAAAGTGGCGATTTCATATGTCAGTGTAGAACAGGCACGTAAGAATATGTTAACGGAACTGTCAGGCTGGGATTTTGAGCAAGTAAAGCAGTCTTCTTTTTCCGAATGGAATGATTGGCTTGGAAGGATAGAAGTGGAAGGCGGTAGCAGAGAACAGCAAATAAAACTCTATACGGATTTGTGGCATGCCTTATTGGGACGCCATGTAGTCAGTGATGCCGATGGACATTATATGGATATGACTTCCGACTTTCCGCGCATACGGCAAATTCCTTTGGGAGAAGATGGAAAACCTTTGTATAATCATCATAACTTTGATGCATGGTGGGGAAGTCATTGGTCACTGAACATACTCTGGTCTATGGCATATCCTGAAGTTATGGATAATTTCTGTAATACAATGATAGATATGTATCAAAACGGAGGTCTGATTCCCCGTGGACCATCAGGAGGAAATTATACGTATGTGATGATTGGTGATCCGGCTGTTTCTTTTTTTGCTTCGGCTTATAATAAAGGAATTCGTAATTATGATGCGGAACTGGCTTATGAAGGTTTGCGGAAAAATGCTTTTGTGGGAGGTATTCGCGACCATGCCGGTTATGAACATAGCAAGACAGCTTATTCCGGTGGCATGAAATATTATGAGGAATGGGGGTATGTGCCTGACGGACGGAAAGATGTTGAAGGGATGCATACTACCGGAGCTTCCATGACATTGGAATATGCCTATCAGGATTGGTGCTTGGCACAGATGGCGAAAACAATGGGGAAATTACAGGATTATGAGTTTTTTATGAAGCGGTCAAAGAATTATCGTAATCTTTGGAATCCGGAAAGTGGTTATATGCAACCTCGTGGAGAGGATGGCAACTGGTTACCTTATTTTGATCCGTTGGAATTGACAGAAAAAGGAGGATTTTGCGAGAGTAACTCTGCTATTTATTCACACTATGTTCCACATGATATGGCAGGATTGATAGAACTTTATGGAGGTGCCGACCAGTATGTTAAGAGATTGAATGCTAATTTCGAAAAGAGTGAGTCGTATGGGTTTTTCCGTTCTAATAAAACAAAGGAAGGCAATTGGACAGATTATGGTAATCAGCCGGGGACTGGAATGGCTCATTTGTTTAGTTATGCAGGAGCACCTTGGCTTACTCAGAAGTGGGTGCGTAAAGTAAAAGCTGCTTATTGTGATGTGACTCCCTATGGAGGCTATCGGGATGATGAGGATCAGGGACAGATGGGGGCTTTAGGTGTTCTGATGGCAATCGGACTGTTTGAGGTGGATGGTGGTTGTGCGGAAAAGCCTTTTTATGAGATTACTTCTCCGCTTTTTGATAAGGTTACTATTCATTTGGACAATCGTTATTATTCCGGAAAGACTTTCCAAATCATAACGAAAGGAAATTCAACTGATAATATGTACATTCAAAATGCTTCCCTTAATGGGAAAAAGTGGAATAAATGTTGGTTTTATCATGAAGACTTTATTAAGGGGGGGACTTTGGAGTTGAAATTAGGGGCAAAGCCTAACAAAAAATGGGGTGTAGAAGAACTTCCTCCTTCATTTATATCTTCAAAATAGAGATTAAAAGATTCTTGTTCAAAACATCGGTAAAGGATCTGTGAACATAAATTAGATGTGAACTGATTATTTACCGATGTTTTAATGAAATACTGTATTTATAGGAATCTGAATATTCCTGTCATTCCATGCTGAGTTAAAATGGTGGGAGGTTTAGGGCGTTATTTCGAACTGACCATGTAATCTGATGTCTGTAGAAGAAGCTCCGAGCATTACTTTGAAACTACCCAGTTCCACACGGAAATTCATATTTTTGTCCCATAATCCTAAATCTTGTGGTCGCAATCTGAAATGAACAGTTTGTTCTTCTCCAGCTTTCAGACTGATACGTTCAAAGCCGCGTAATACTTTGGTATAAGTGGTAACGCTGCTGATTTCATCCCGTAAATAAAGTTGTACTACTTCATCTCCTTTTATTTTTCCTGTATTTTTGATTTTACAACTTACATGGATATCTCCTTGTACTCCTTGGTGTGATGGTGATATATGTAAATCACTGTAAGTAAAAGTAGTATAACTTAAGCCATGCCCGAAAGGATATAACGCTCCGTAAACGGAAGTAGAGGAACTTTCGTCTGACCCTGGTTTAAAGGGAAAAGCAAAAGGAATTTGCCCTACAGATTTAGGAAAAGTAACTGCCAGTCTTCCCCCCGGATTATAATCGCCGAACAAGGCTTCGGCCACAGCTTGTCCGCAAAATTCTCCGGGAAACCAAGCATGTAAAATGGCAGGTATATGAGCTGCTGCGTAATTTATAGAAGAAGCGCGTCCGTCGAGCATTACTAGAATGATCGGTTTCCCGGTTGCACAAACAGCTTTTAAAAGTTCTTCCTGCCGTCCGGGAAGGTTAAGGCTGGTTCGTGAACGATCTTCCCTGACGGTCAGTTCATTCCCTCCTAATACCATGACTACCACTTCGGCTTGTTTAGCTGCACGAATGGCTTCTTCCATTAATTGGACTTCTTCCGCAGTTTTCGGAAAATCAAGGATTTCACTTTCTGGGAAATGAGGATCTATGATGTCACATCCTTTTTTATAGATCACTTCTGTATGAGGCAACAGTTCTTTTATACCTTGGTAAACGGTTTTAATAGGAGCATTGGCCGGACCGTATCTGCAAATCAATTGAGTCTGTTCGTTGGCGTTGGGACCGATAACAGCAATGGAACGGATAGATTTGGATAAAGGAAGCAGGTTAGTTTCATTTTTTAGTAATACCAGCGACTGACGGGCAGCTTCCAATGATACAGCTTGGTGTTCCTTACTATGGACTATTTGTTCTGCTTGTTTACCATTGCCACGATAGGGATTGTCAAATAAGCCTAGCCGGAATTTGATACGAAGTATCTCGGCTACCCGTTTGTCGAGAGTCTCCTGAGAGATTTTGCCATTATCAACAGCTTTACGAAGAGGCAAGATAAAATCGGCAGGCGGAGTGAAATGGGTACGGATATTCAGTCCGGCATTGACCGCCTGTGCTATTCCGTCTTCGTATGTATCTGCTACTTTATGCTTGTTGGAGATAAATTCCACAGCTTCACTATCCGATACTACGTATCCTTTAAATCCCCATTCTTGACGTAATATTTCGGTCAGAAAATGGTAGCTTCCCGTAATGGGTTCCCCGTCATAGTCATTATAAGAGCTCATTACTCCCAGCGCTCCGGCTTCTTGAAATGCCATCCGGAAAGGTTCTATATATAAGGTACGCATTTCTCGTGGAGCTACGTGTGGATCAGTCCGCGTCTTTCCGTCACGCCCACCTACCGGAATGCTATAAACTGCAAAATGCTTTGGAGTAGCCACCAGGTTATGTTTTTGCAGACTGGTAATCATTTGTTTTCCCAGTTCTCCTACTAAATAAGGATCTTCTCCGTATGTTTCTACACATCTTCCCCAGCGAGGGTCTTGGGCGATATCAAGAATGGGAGAATAGATGTTGGTATATCCTAATGCCACTGCTTCTTTAGCTTCCACTTCTCCGATACGGGCTATTAATTTTTTGTTCCAGGTGGCACCCTGTCCGCACTGGGCGGGGAAGTAGGTTGCCCGGTCATGACATAATCCGCGAATACCTTCATTGGTGAAATCTACTGGGATACCTAAACGTGTTTTTTCTACAAACCAGCGTTGAATGGTGTGTTTGGCATTCACATGTTTGGCGTATGGAAAAGAATATTCGGACTTGAAAGCCCCTAATCCGTTATGTTCTTCATCTATGTTTCCTATTCCGTCTTTCCATACTTCTGTTTTCCAATTGTTTTGAGGCAACGCATCTTTTAGTACGCGTCCTGAACCGTAAAGTGTGGCCATTTGACAGGTTTTTTCTTCTAGTGTCATTTGTGAAAGCAGGTCTTGTACTCTGTCTTCCAGCGGGGCTTTAGGATTTTCATATAGATCCATTTTCCCGTTCTTGTTGAAGTCTATCCATCCTTTGTGGTAAATTCCGTCCGGTATGCCCCCTGATATTGGGGTACAGAATAGGAAAGTGATTGCTACAGATAAAGTGTGTTTATTCATGCTATTTAAGTTTTGTATATGTATCTAATACGTACAAAGATAGGTTTTTACTCATTTCTTTGGAAGATAATTTTAGAATAAAGTTGAGTGTTTCTTGATTCTGATTCGTTTTTATAATAAACAATGAAGATAGCTATGAAACATGTATTTTTATTTGGAATATTCGGTTGGCTTTTATCATTTACGCTTGTTGCACAAACAGGAATTTGGCAATGGTCTGTACCCGTCCATAATTTTAGTACTCATCCCAAAAATCCTGAGTCAAGGGCTTACTTGTGGATTCCCGGGCAGTGTGAACAAGTAAAAGCAAT